>ULMK01015833.1_pt1 | contig 12044 bp, 7 predicted proteins | sample 1951621 | NCBI WGS metagenome assembly ULMK01 (sample SAMEA4835547, study PRJEB28245) | human gut metagenome | biome: gut microbiome; material: fecal sample | place: Denmark | collected 2008
GAGAGTCCAATTAATAAAAGGAGAAAATATGTCAAGAGGAAAAAGAAGTAAAAAGAAAAACAGAACAATGTTAGATTTACAAGTTGTTACATTAATTATTGCAAGCATTTTACTAACAATATTAATATACACAAAAGCTGGATATATAGGGCAAACATTAAGCCCAATTTTAGGAGGAATAATGGGTTGGATAAAATACATTATTCCAGTAGGAACATTTGCAATTGCTATTTTTTTGGCATGCGATGAAGATAAAGACAATTTTATGAAAAAAATATTGCAATATGCAGTTTTTTTATTATGTATTACAACAATTATTACAGTAATTCAGATTTCACAAGGAAAACTTAGCACGGCAAATGGCTTCGAAGAAGCTATTAAACAAGCATACTATAATGGTAGTAAAAATATTGGCGGTGGAGCAGTAGGAGCAATTTGTGCAATAGGATTAATAAACTTAGTTGGAAAAATTGGAACAGTAATAATTGCAATAGGAATAGCTATAATAGATTCAATCTTTTTATTTGGAATAAAGCCAGCTGAATTATTAAAAGAATATATTGAAACTAGAAACGAAAAGAAACAAGAAGCAAAAGCGCAAAGAATAGAACAAAGGAAACTAAGAGCAGATAAAGAAGTAATTCCAAAAGAAAAAGAAGAAAAAAAGAAAAAATCAAAAATAATGCCAGAAGATAATATAGTAACAGAAGATCAAATAAATATAAAAATGGCAAATAATAATGAAGAACAAACATCATTATTTAAAAAACAAGAAGAAATAAAAGAAGATAAATCAAAAGAAATTTTAACACTAGAGCATGCTCTAACTGTTGAAGATGAAAATTATGAATTCCCACCGGTAGAATTTCTAACACCTGGTAAAACTGCAACAAAAATGGGAAAAAAGGCTGTAACAGATACAGCAAATAAATTACAAAAAACTCTATATAGTTTTGGAGTATCTGCAAAAGTAGAAAATGTGTCTGTTGGACCAACAATAACAAGATATGAATTAAAACCAGCAGAAGGAGTTAGAGTTAGCAAAATAGCAAATTTGGCAGATGACATTGCACTTAGCCTTGCAGCAGAAACAATAAGAATTGAAGCACCAATTCCAGGGAAACAAGCAGTAGGGATAGAAATACCAAATAAGGAAAAAGAAGTTGTACATTTAAGAGATATTATAGATAGCAACGAGTTTAAAAATGCAAAATCTAAACTATCATTTGCACTAGGAAAAAATGCAGCAGGAGAAGCAATCGTTACAGATATAGCAAAAATGCCACACGTTTTAATAGCAGGAAGTACTGGATCTGGTAAGAGTGTTTGCATAAATACATTAATTACAAGTATAATATATAAAGCTAAACCAAGTGAAGTAAAACTTGTAATGGTTGACCCAAAAGTTGTTGAACTTTCTGTATATAATGGAATACCACACTTATTAATACCAGTTGTAACAGACCCTAAAAAAGCAGCAGGAGCACTTGCTTGGGCTGTTCAAGAAATGGTAAATAGATATCACTTGTTTGCAGAAAAAAATGTTAGAGATATAGCAGGATATAATGAGGCTCTAGAAAAAGAGGGAGCAGAAGGAAAGTTGCCACAAATAGTAATAATAATAGATGAGCTTGCAGATTTAATGATGGTGGCAAAAAATGATGTAGAAGATGCTATATGTAGATTAGCACAAATGGCAAGGGCGGCTGGAATGCATTTAGTAATTGCAACACAAAGACCTTCTGTAGATGTAATTACAGGTATTATTAAAGCAAACATAGCAAGTAGAATTTCTTTCGCAGTAACATCACAAGTAGATTCAAGAACTATTTTGGATTCTGCGGGAGCAGAAAAGCTACTTGGAAAAGGAGATATGCTATTTTTCCCAACAGGAGTTTTAAAACCAATAAGAATTCAGGGAGCATTTGTATCTGACAGCGAAGTAGAAAAAATAGTAAGTTTTTTAAAGGAAAACGGTGGACCTACATATAGTGAAGATGTATTGGAAAAAATAGAAAGAGCAAATAGCACAGATAAAGAACTAGATGAACAAGATGATGATGAAACAGATCCATTTTTAATGGAGGCAATTGATACAGTTGTTGACTTAGGACAAGCATCAGCATCATTTATTCAAAGAAGATTTAAAGTAGGATATGCGAGAGCAGGAAGAATTATAGACCAAATGGAGGCAAGAGGAATAATTTCTGGATATGAAGGAAGTAAACCTAGACAAGTATTAGTTTCAAAAGAACAATGGCAAGAATTGAAAATGGCAAAACCTGTAGGACCAGAGACAGAATCAGAAGAATAAATATTAACGAAAGAAGGGTATAAGTATCTTGGGAAGAGAAGAGATTTTTTCTAAATTAAATATAAGAGACTATAATAATGAGTTAGAAAAAATATTAGAAAAAAAATCTTTTTCTGAAGGTACTAAAAATATCCTTCTTAATATTTTGTATAAAATGGAAACAGCATATGATGATTATAACAAAGTAAAAGTTTACACAAATAGCAAGAAAGATATGCTAGAAGAAATGCTAAAAATAATAAAAGAAGACTGTGATGAGATAGAACTAGTAAAACCAAGGTTGAATGAAGAAACCAAATTAGGAGATAAAAAGTTTATTGCAGAAGAAAATAAAATAATTTCATATCCTAATGAAAAAACAGTTTGCTATGGACTGTATAATTTAATAAAAAATAGAGTGAGTATTAAAGCAAAATACGGTTTTTTAAAGAGACCATTAGAAAAATTACTAAGCAAAGGCAAAATAGTTGATGAAGAAGAAATAGTAAGAGATTTTGATGGATGGTCGTGGAATGTAGTGACAGAAGAAATCGAAAACTATATATGCAACATAGTATATCAAAATATAAAAATATTAGTTGGAAATGAATTCTTGCAAGAACAAATAAATAAAAGTAAAGAATTAGATTTTATAGAAGAATTAGAATTAAAGCTAAAATTAAATTACGGAGAAGAATTAGCTCAAAAAATTTTGAATGATATATATAAAATAAGCATTCTAGAAGAAATAAAGAGTGATAATAAAAAATTAAAAGACTTTATAAAAATAGAAAATATAATGAAAAAAGACTTAGAGAAAATAAGTAACAAAGAACAATATTTGCAAGAATTAGACACTGAAAAGAAAAAAATAGGTAAAGAAATAAAAAGAATTGACGAAATAATGAATGACACTCAAATACTAAGAAAAGAATTTATGCAAGGAAATTTAAGAAGAGAAAAAAAGATATTTAGCCTTAGCGAATATACGGAATTACTTCAAAACAGAAGAGAAAAATTATTAATAAAATTAAAAAAATGTAGTAAATTAATGGAACCATTTACCTATGTTCAAATGAAGTTAAAATTAAATGAAAATGTTAAGCTATTTGAAGAATTAGACTTAAATCAGTACAATGAAGAAAAAATATTTAATGAATTAATAAACTTACAAAAGAGCTTTTTGAAAGCATTTAACAAAACACTAAAAAATATAGAAAATAAAAAAGAAATTATAGAAAAAATATATGTGTTTAGATATTATAAGCTAATACCAATAAATAAAACAGAAGAAATAAAAGATATTAAAGATTTAAAAACAGAAATTAAAAGAACAGAAAAATATTTAATAACAAAAGCTTGCAATTTACGAGCAATAAATATATTATGTAATAACGTTGAGAAAAATTATGAAATAACATCAGACATATTAAAATATAGAATAATTGATTTAGAAGATATGATTTTAGAAGCTCAAAAAAACAATGATAAATTCATTTTAAAGGTATATGACGATAATGCAATAGCGGGAATCTTACAATATGAAACTAATGAAGATTTTAATATAAAATTAAATAAAAAAACTAAATTATTTATATGAAGGAGCGAAGTTTATGAATATTACTTTTTTAGGAGCAACAAAAACTGTTACAGGTTCAAACTTTTTATTAGAAGGAGCAGGAAAAAGAATTTTAATTGACTGTGGACTTTATCAAGGAAAAGCAGCAGAAGAAAGGGAAAATTATGAGGACTTTGCATACAACGTAAGTGACATAGATTATCTATTACTTACACATGCACATATAGATCACTCTGGAAGAATTCCAAAATTATATGTAGAAGGATATAGAAATCCAGTAATTGCAACAAAAGCAACATGTGATTTATGTTCAATAATGCTTCCAGATAGTGGACACATTCAAGAACAAGAAAATGAGTGGCAAAACAGAAAAAGAAAAAGAAAAGGACTTCCAGAACTACCACCACTATATACAGCACAAGATGCAATAGATTGTTTAAAAATATTTAAACCAGTAAAATATGATGAAATAATTGAGTTATCACCAGAAATACATGTTAGATTTAATGATGCAGGACACATGCTTGGGTCTAGTATTATTGAAATATGGGTAAATGAAAATGGAGAAGAAAAGAAAGTAGTATTCTCAGGTGACTTAGGCAACAGTGATATGCCACTTTTAGATTCTCCAACAATGATAGAAACAGCAGATTACTTAGTTATGGAATCAACATATGGAGGAAGACTTCATATAAGGAACGACCAAAAAGCAGAAATGTTTTTGAATATAGTAGCAGAAACATTAGATAAAGGTGGAAATGTTGTAATACCATCATTTGCAGTAGGAAGAACACAAGAAATTTTGTATGAGTTAAACAATTTAAAAGAACATAGAACAGATAAGGAATTCTTAGAAAAATATGATAAATTAATGAAAGTGCCAGTATATGTAGATAGCCCACTTGCAATATCTGCAACACAAATATTTAGACAAAATACAGAATTATTTGATGAGGATGTAAGAAAACAAATAGAAAGTGGAGATAATCCATTAGAGTTCCCAGGGCTACAATTTACACAAACAGCAGAAGAATCAAAAGCATTGAATGAAAATAAAACACCATCAATAATAATATCAGCTAGTGGTATGTGCGAAGTAGGAAGAATAAAACATCACTTAAAACATAATTTATGGAATCCAAATAGCACAATATTATTTGTTGGTTATCAAGCACCAGGAACATTGGGAGCAAAGCTTGTTGCAGGAGAAAAGAAAGTAAAAATATTTGGAGAAGAAGTAGCTGTAAATGCTAGAATAGAGTACATAGAAGGATATTCAGGACACGCAGACCAAGAAGGACTTTTAAACTTTGTATATTCATTTATAACAAAACCAAAGCACATATTCTTAGTACATGGAGAACCAGAAGGACAAAAGATATTAAAACAAAAACTAATGGAAACAACAGAAATACCAGTAACCATACCAGATTATGGTGAAGACTATAAACTAGATGATAAAATATCAGTAGAATCAAAAGTTAATATGTATGATAAACATAGATATTTAAGATTAGAAGTAATAGATAGATTATCTACATTAAAAGAAGAATTAGAAGACATGAGTTCTATGATAAAAGATGATATATTTGATGAGGATAAAAAAGACGAAGAAATAATGGCAATAAACGAAAAGATAAAAGAATTAGAACAACAAATAGTAAAAACAATTTCATAATTACAATAAACGTAGGGGCAGAACCTTTGTCTGCCCTGAATAATTTTGAAGGAGATACAAATGGAAAAATATTATAATGATGCAATTATAGGTAATAAAGAAATAACAGCAAGTTATACAAAAAAAGGAGAATTATTGAGAGTATTTTACCCAAACACGGATTACAGGCAATTTGTAGATTATTTTCATACAGGAGTAAAAATAAATGATTCAAACATGATTTATTTACATGATGACATAAATAATCAATATGAGCAATATTTTACAGAAAATACAAATATATTAAACACAAAAATATTAAATACATATTTTGAATTAAATATTTTACAAACAGATTTTGTATGTATAAATAAAAATGTAATTGTAAAAAAATATAAATTCAAAAACCAAAACAATATAGATTTAAATGTAAGCTTTATAATACATTCTGCTTTACTTACAAATGACAATAATCAAGTAAGTGGCTACTATGTTAATGACAGCCTAGTTCAATATATGCATGATTATACATTTTCTATTTGCTCAAATAATAAAGTCAAAGCTTCACAAATAAATAATAATGAAGCTAACATAGAAAACGGTGTAATTTGGGATAAAGATTATATAGGAATGTCAAATGATTCAAGTATTTGCTATGACTTAGGAACACTAAAACCAAATGAAGAAAAAGAATTATATATATATATAACAGTTTCTCAAGGTTCATCAATAAAAGAAATAGAAACAAAAATTGCAGAAGCAAAAAATATAGATGTAAAAAAGGAATTAGACAAAGCAAAGAAACATTGGGAAAAATATGTAAAAGAACATGATACAATAAAACTTCCAGAATCTAATACTAAATACATGAAAAAACTAGAAAAAATATATAAAAGAACAATATTACTTTATCCATTACTTACAAACGAACTAACAGGAGGAATATCAGCAGCAGTAGAGATAGATGAAAACCGTACAAAATGCGGAAGATACTCTTATTGTTGGCCAAGAGATGCAATATTTATAACAAATTCATTAGATATATTAGGAATGACAAAAGAAACAGAAAAATACTACAAAACATTTTGCAAAATGACACAAAGCAAAAATGGAATGTGGGAGCAAAGATTTTATACAGATGGAAGTTTAGCTCCTTGCTGGGGATATCAAATAGATGAAACAGCAAGCGTAGTATATGGAATTTATAATCATTATGAACATACAAAAAACACCAAATTCTTAAAAGATACGTTAAGAATGAGTGAAAGTGCTATAAAATTCTTAAAGAAATATGTACAAAATGTTTTAGATGAAAAAGAAGAAGAATATAAAAGCTATGATTTGTGGGAAGAAAACGAGGGAATACACACATATTCACTTGCAACAATCTTTTCAAGTTTTGATGCAATGATAAAAATATATGAAATAGTAAAACCAGAGTTCGAAAAAAATAGATTAAAAATAGAAAAAATTGAAAAGGAATTACAAATATTAAGAAAATATCTAGTAGAAATTAAAAACTACATATTAAAAAATTTATATGATAACAACAAAAAAACATTTATAAGAAATAAAGATCAAAAAATGGATATAAGTTTACTAGGATTAGTTACACCATTTAAAGTAATAGCACCAAAAGAAAAGAAAATGCTAAACACATTAGAAAGAATAGAACTAACATTAAGAACATATACAGGTGGCTATTTAAGATATGAAGGAGATAACTATGCGGGAGGAAATCCATGGGTAATAGCAAACTTATGGATGGCAGAATATTGCTTAGAAGCAGGAAATAAAAAGAAAGCAAGAGAATGTTTTGAGTTTGTTGTAAAAACAGCAACAGAACATGGATATTTGGCAGAACAAATAGACAATAGCACAATGCAAGCAAAATGGGTAATAGGATTAGGATGGTCACATGCGATGTTTATTGATGTATTGCAAAAACTATACAAATAAAAAAAATGAAAATCAGTATCTTGGCAAAATGCACAATCTATTAATTTTGATTTGTTTAGAAATGTGATTAATATTTTAATTAAAGGAGAATTGTATGGCAAAACCAAGTACAGTATTTGTTTGTAGCAATTGTGGAAATGAATCTTCTAAATGGTTTGGAAGATGTCCAGCATGCAATGAATGGAATACTTGTTATGAAGAAAAAATTAATTTAAAATTTAGTGGAAAATCAGCTAGCAAAAAAACAGCGACAACAGTAAAATTAGACGATGTAAAGAAACAAGATATCGTTAGAACAAAAACAGGATTTGATGAACTAGATAGAGTATTAGGAGGGGGACTTGTTAAAGGCTCCCTAACTTTACTTGGAGGAGAACCTGGTATTGGTAAGTCTACTTTAATTCTGCAAATATGCGATAAAATTAAAGGGGAAGGACAAGTTTTATATGTATCAGGAGAAGAGTCTGCTCAACAAATAAAAATAAGGGCAGATAGATTAGGAATAAAAAACAATGATATTGTATTTTTAGGAGAAACAGATATAGATGTAATAGAAGATGCAATATTAAAAACAAATCCAAAATTGGTTATAATAGATTCTATACAAACAATGTATTCAGATGAAATAACTTCAGGACCTGGTAGCGTTAGCCAAGTAAGAGAGATAACAGCAAGAATAATGAAAATGTGTAAACAGGAAGAAATTACAACAATAATAATTGGACATGTTACAAAAGATGGTAATATAGCTGGGCCAAGAGTTTTAGAGCATATGGTCGATACAGTTCTATACCTAGAAGGAGAAAGATATTTTGCTTATAGAATTTTAAGAGGAGTAAAAAACAGATTTGGTTCAACAAATGAAATTGGAATGTTTGAGATGAATGATATAGGTATGTGCGAAATTGACAATCCCTCATCTGTACTATTATCAGAGAAAAATGAAAATGTAGCAGGCTCAATTGTTGTAGCAAGCATAGAAGGTACAAGACCAATACTTGTAGAATTACAAGCATTAACGGCTACAAGTGTATTTGGAATGCCAAGGAGAACTGCGAATGGTATAGATTATAATAGATTAACATTATTAATTGCAGTATTAGAAAAAAGAACAGGACTGCCACTTGGAAATCAAGATGTATATTTAAATATAGTTGGAGGAATAAAAATAAATGAACCAGCTTTAGATTTAGGCATAATTCTTGCAGTAAGTTCTAGTTTCAAAAATATACCAATACCAAATGATGTAATTGCAATAGGAGAAGTTGGACTAACAGGAGAAGTAAGAAGCGTAAATCAAATAGAAAAAAGAATAAAAGAAGCAGAAAAACTAGGATTTAAAAAATGTATAATTCCAGAAAGCAATAAAAAACTATTGAAAGATACATACAAATTAGATATAATAGGTGTGCAAAATATTTCGGAAGCGATGAGATGCTTAGAATTAAAGAGGTGATAGTTTGGCAGAGAAAACAAAAAATGATGAAGAACTAATCAATATACTTAAGATTATAGCTCCAGGTACTTTATTTAGAGAAGGCCTAGACAACATATTAAAAGCAAAAACAGGTGCTTTAATTATAATAGGAGATACAAAAGAAGTCTTAGATTTAGTAGATGGAGGCTTTAGAATTGATGAGGAATATACTCCTGCTAGATTATATGAGCTTGCTAAAATGGATGGAGCAATAGTATTAAGCAAAGATTTGAAACGAATTCTTTTAGCAAATACACAAATAATACCATCACCAAAAATATTAACACAAGAAACAGGAACAAGACATAGAACTGCAGAACGTACAGCAAAGCAAACAGGAGAGCTTGTTGTGAGTATATCTCAAAGAAGAAATATAATAACAGTATTTAAAGGAGACTTTAGATATACAATAGAGGACAGTAGTAAAATAGTAACAAAAGCAAATCAAGCACTTCAAACTTTAGAAAACTATAAAAGAGTCTTTGATACAAAACTAAGAGTATTAAATGAATATGAATTTAATGATATTGTTACTCTTGACAATGTAATTACATGCATACAGAGAGCTGAAATGGTAAACAGAGTTGCAGAACAAGTAAAACGTTCAATATATGAATTAGGAGCAGATGGTGTTCTAGTAAAAATGCAATTAGAAGAATTAATAGAAGATTTACCACAAGAAGAATTATTAATTATAAAAGACTATATAGCACCAAGTAGAAGATTATTACCAGAAAAAATATTACAAAACATACGATTATGTTCACAAAATGAATTGATACAATCAGAAATTATTGCTAGATTTTTAGGTTATGAACAATTCGACAACTATGAAGAAGTTGCTGTATATCCAAGAGGATATAGAATTTTAAATAAAATACCAAGAATGCCTAATAGTATTGTTACAAATTTAGTAAAAACATTTAAGTCTTTCCAACATATTTTACTTGCAGATGTAGATAAGTTGGATGAAGTAGAAGGAATAGGAGAAGTTAGAGCACGAACGATTAAGCAATCATTAAGGAGAATGCAAGAACAATTTGTATTTGATAATTTAATGATTTAAAGAGGTGAAAAATTTGAAAAATAAAAACTCACAAAAAGGTATTACTATAATAGCATTAGTAATAACAGTTATTATGCTTTTAATATTAGCATCTGTGGCAACATATACAGGAATTGAATCTTATGATAAAGCTGAACAAATAAAATTTGTATCACAAATGAAATTAATTCAAACAAAAGTGGACGAAAAAGTTCAAGAAGATGGTTTTACTCTTGAAGGATATGGAACAATATTAACAGATGAACAAAAGCAAACAATAAATAATGCAGTAGCTAATGGAGAAATATTATCACCAACTGAAGATGACTATAGTAACTATGTAAGATACTTTTCAAAAGAGCAGTTAAGTACACAATTAAGTCTAGATAATATAGATGAGGGCATAATTATAAATTTCAAAACTAGAGAAGTTATAAGCACAGTAGGATTTGAATATGGAGGTACAATATATTATACTCAATACAAACTGCCAAAAGGGGAAAAGTTAACTCAATATGTAAAGCCTAATACAACACTATCTGTTGAGTATTCTAAAATTTTGCAAGATTTATCTTGGGTAATAAAAATAGAAGAAGTGAAAAGAATAGAAAAAGATAATACAGACGGGACAGAATTAAAAACAGAATTAAAATTAGATACATTGAAATATGAATTAGGCAAAAAAAACTCGAATGGAGCTGAGTATACTTATTTAAAACAAACGAATCCAAATGAAATTCTAATTTCAGAAGCCGGTGACTATAGTATAAAGGTAATAGACAATGCCGGAAATGAAACTGAAGAAAAATTTACCATTAAAATTGCAAACCCACCAATGATTAAAGACAATTGGGTCAAATTGAAAGAGAAAAAAACAATAAACGAAAAATATGAAACAATTTATGCATTTGAAGAAGAATCTGAAAAAGATATATGGTATGATTATTCAAATGATGCTCAATTTGCATATGCAAAGAATGAAAATAAGGATATTTTTGTTTGGATTCCACGATATGCAAAAAACAATTCAACAAATAAAATTAAGTTCATAAAAGGAAATTCGAATATATTTGAAGATAATACAAAAATGGACAATAATTGGACTGTGCCTGAAGAGTTTTCACCCAATGGAATTAAGCTTACTGGATTCTGGCTAAAAGTAACGGCTCCAAATCCGGAAGGAAAAGGCATAGATACATTTTTAACAAATATAAATAAAAATGATATAATATATGTTTATGAGCAATAAGGAGGAAATATAGATGAAAAACAAGTTAACTTATAGTATAGCAGCATTAATTATAGTAATTATATTAGGAGGCTTTTTAGCATATGGATATTACCAAAAGGCAACATATAAATTACAAAGACCAATAGTTTCTATGGAAGTAGAAGGATATGGAACAATAAAAATGGAATTATATCCAGATATGGCACCAAATACAGTAAAAAACTTTATTAAATTAATAAATGAAGGATATTATAATGGGCTAACATTCCACAGAATACAAGAAAGCTTAATACAAGGTGGAGATAAACAGGGAGATGGCACAGGTACTACAGAATACAGTATAAATGGAGAATTTTCTAAAAATGGATATAAAGAAAATACATTAAGCTTTGAGAGAGGAACAGTAGGATTAGCAAGACAAGATTATTCATATTATGCATCTATGGATTCTAGCTTAACAGCAAAAGGATATAATTCAGGATATGCACAATTCTTCATAATGGCACAAGACCAAAAAGAATATGATGGATATTATACAGCATTTGGTAAAGTTATAGAAGGAATGGATGTTGTTGACAAACTAACAAAAATAGAAACACAAACAAAAACTGATGAACAAACAGGAGAAACATCAACAACTACTACACCAGTAAATGCACCTGTAATAAAAAATATGACAGTAGAAACATTTGGAGTAAATTATGGAGAACCAGAAACACATAAATCTTTTGATATAAATTCTTGGTTTATGAGTTTATATGGATTATCACAACAATAAATTGGAATTTGTTTAGTTCCGGATG
>ULMK01001244.1_pt1 | contig 12042 bp, 8 predicted proteins | sample 1951621 | NCBI WGS metagenome assembly ULMK01 (sample SAMEA4835547, study PRJEB28245) | human gut metagenome | biome: gut microbiome; material: fecal sample | place: Denmark | collected 2008
TAGTTATTTAGTCTTTTTTATTTTATAATAATAATGGTGATAATATGAAAAAAATCGTAGATGGCAATAATGCTTGTAGTAAGATTGCATATTACTTCAGTGAAGTATGCAGTATTTATCCAATAACACCATCAAGTCCGATGGCCTCAAATATTGATGCTTTAACAAGCACTAATTTGCTTAATATATTTAATGATAAACCAAGAGTTTTGGAAATGGAATCAGAAGCTGGAGCAGCAGGTGCCTTACATGGAGCACTTTTATCTGGATCTTTAGCATCAACATTTACAGCTAGTCAAGGGCTTTTATTAATGATACCTAATATGTATAAAATCGCTGGAGAAATGTTACCCGCCGTAATTCATGTTGCAGCCAGAAGTCTTGCAACTCATGCCTTATCAATATTCGGAGATCATCAAGACATTTACGCAACCCGTGCTACAGGATTTTGTATTCTTGCATCATCTAGTGTATATGATGCTCAAAATCTAGCTGCCGTAGCTCATTTATCTGCCATAAAAGGAAGCCTTCCATTTGTGCATTTTTTTGATGGTTTTAGAACTAGTCATGAATTAAATACCATTGAAGAGTTACCCGAAGATAAGCTTTTATCACTAGTTGACTATGACGCAATTAATAAATATAAAGATAGATGTTTAAATGTTGATAAAAAATATCAGTATGGAATGGCTCAAAATGAAGATATTTATTTTCAATGCATGGAAGCAAGAAATAAATATTATAATGCTATGCCTGACATTGTAAATGATTATATGAAAAAGATTAATGACATAATGAAAACAGATTATAAACCTTTTAATTATTATGGGGCAAGTGATGCCAAAAATATAATTGTTGCTATGGGGAGTGTAACAGACACTATCAAAGAAGTGGTAAAAAAGTTAGACAATGTTGGTTTAATTGAAGTTCATTTATATCGTCCATTTAGTAAAGAATATTTCTTAAATGTTTTACCAAAGTCCGTTAAAAATATTGCAGTTTTAGATAGAACAAAAGAAGCTGGATCAACCGGAGAACCTTTATACCTAGATGTATGTAGTATTTTAAAGAATAAAAATATCAATATATACGGAGGAAGATTTGGCTTATCAAGTAAAAATACTACACCAGATGAAATTTATAGTGTTTATAAAATGCTTGAAGAAATTCCAAAGGAAAATTTTACAATAGGTATAAATGATGATGTAACAAATTTAAGCCTAAAAGAAGAACATATAGAAATTGAAAATAATAATAAAGAAATAAAAGTCGTAGGTTTTGGCAGTGATGGTATGGTAAGTGCTAGTAAAGATTTACTAAAGATATTACATGCTAAGAAAGATTTGTATGTTCAAGGATATTTTGAATATGATTCTAAAAAAAGTGGCGGAGTAACAATATCTCATTTAAGATATGGAAGTGATAAAATAAATGAACCATACTATGTAACTCATCCAGAAATAGTTGTAGTTACTAAAGATATTTATTTTAGAATGTTTGATATAATAAGAAATTTAAAAGAAAATGGAACATTGCTTATTAACACTATTAAAAATGAAGAAGAATTATTAAAATTATTACCTACTAAAGTTAAGAATACAATCTTTAAGAAAAATATTAAAGTATATTATATAGATGCTGAAAATATAGCAAGTAAAAATAATTTAAAAGGTAAAATTAGTAAAATAATGGAAGTACTAATTCTTAACTTATTACATGTTGAAGATGCCACATCTATGCTTGAAGAATCAATTAAAAAGACATTTGCTACAAAAGGTGAAGATATAGTTAATAACAACATTTTAGCAATGCATGAAGCTTTATCAAATTTAAAAGAACTTAAAGTTACTCATGAATATGATGAAACGATAAGCATTGTCGATGATAGCATAATAAATATGATTAATGAGCGAAGAGGTAATGAAATACCTGTTAGTATGTTAATGGATTATGCTTGTGGTCGTTTTCCTGGAGCAACTACTAACAATGAAAAGAGAAATATTTCTAATGTAGTTCCAAGATGGATTAAAGAAAACTGTATTGAATGTGGCATGTGTGCCTTAGCCTGTCCACACGCAGTAATCAGAGCTATAGCAAATGAAAATGATTCAGATGGTATTCCTTTTATAGGAAAAGATGGTTTAAAATATTCTATTAAAATTAGTGAAAAAGATTGTACAGGATGTGGAGTATGTGAAAGTGTATGTCCTGGTAAAATGGGTAAAAAAGCCTTAGAGATGGTGGAAAAAACTGATAAAATTGGTATTGATTTTGATACTATAAAAAGCATTAATCCTCTTCCTAAAACAACAATTAAAGGTGTAGCTTTAGAGCGTCCATTATTTGCATACTCTGGTGCATGTGCAGGATGTGGAGAAACTCCATATATTAAGATGCTAACTCAAATACTCGGAGAAAAATTAGTAATTGCCAATGCTACGGGTTGCTCAAGCATTTATGGTGGCTCAACACCATCAACACCATATAGCATTCCATGGGCAAATTCTTTATTCGAAGATAATGCAGAATTTGCCTTAGGTATTCATATTTCTTACAAACAAAAAAGAGATAGAATAAAACACATAATGGAAGAAACTATAAACTCTGTTGATGAAGATATTAAAGAGTTATTCACAAAATGGTTAGAAAATGAAAATGATTTTGCAATAACTAAGGATATTAAAGAAAAATTAGAAGATAAATTAATTCCAAAAGAATTAAAAGATTTAATTGATTATGTTCCTGCTAGAACTATCTGGGCAATTGGTGGAGATGGTTGGGCATATGATATTGGTTATGGCGGTCTAGATCATGTTCTTCACTCAAATGAAAATATTAAAATATTAGTTTTAGATACAGAAGTATATTCGAATACTGGAGGACAAGCAAGTAAATCAACAAAACTTGGAGCAGTTGCAGAATTTGCTAACTTTGGTAAACGAACAATCAAAAAAGATTTATTTAAGATAGCATCATGTATCCCAAATTGCTATGTAGCATCTATTTCTCTCGGAGCTAATATGATGCAAGCAATTAAAGCGTTCAATGAAGCTGAAGCACATAATGGTCCAGCAGTCATAATTGCTTATTCACCATGTATTGAACATGGTATAAAAACTGGTATGACTACATCAAGTGAAGAACAAAAACTAGCGGTAGAATGCGGTTATACAATTCTTATGAGATATGATGGAAAGTATCATATTGATTCAAAAGAACCAGATTTTAATAAATATGAAACATTCTTAGATAACGAAGTTAGATTTAATGCTTTAAAAATTAAAAATAAAGAATTTGCATCAAAAATACTTGAAGAACAAAAAGAAAATGCAATAAAGAGATATGAATATTATAAGAAAGTAAGTGAGTAATCACTTATTTTTTTGTATAAAAAAAGCGGAGACTCCCGAAGGAATCTCCTAAAAGAATAAAAAGGGGTTGACTAGTGTGATACTAGCACCAATTCGCCTTCTTTAAGTGAATTGGTGATTACTATCTTAATCGAAAAAGTGTAATTTGTCAAGCGATTTTTTAAAATTTCTGATATAATATTTACGGAGGTTAAAATGAACTTAGAATTATTACCAAAAGTAGGCCCAAAAACTATAAATATATTAAATAGAATTAATATAAATACAGTTGAAGATTTATTAACATATTATCCATACCGTTATAATATTATTAAATTTATAAATATTGAAGATGCTGATGATACAATGACTTATTATATTAAAGCTAAAATTTTAAGTGTGCCAAAAGTATCATATATCAAAAGAAATTTTAATAAATTAGATTTTTTTGCAACAAATAATGATCATGAATTTAAAGTTACTATATTTAATAGATCATTTTTAAAAAGAAATCTAACTGTGGATAAAGAAATAGTGATAATTGGTAAATATTCTAAAATAAAAAATGTATTTACTGCTAATGATATTAAATTTAATGTTGATGAAGAAAGAATTGAACCTATTTATCATTTAACCGAAGGTATTAAAAATTCAGGTTTAGAAAATATTATAAATGGTGCCTTATCAACTAAAATATCTTTAAGTGATAATATACCAAATTATCTAAATGAAAAATATAAACTATTAACAAAGAATGATGCCATAAGAAAAATACATCAACCAAAAACTATCAACGATATAAAACAAAGTGAATTAAAACTTATTTACGAAGAGTTATTTACATATATGTTTAAAATTAATTATTTAAAAGGTATAAATAAAATATCTAAAGGACTACCAAAAGATTTTAATGACAATGATATCCAAGATTTTTTATCGAGTCTAAATTTTTTATTAACTAAAGATCAATTATCAACTATTGAAGATATTTTAAAAGATATGAAAGAAAGCAAAAGGATGAATAGGTTAGTACTCGGAGATGTTGGTTCTGGAAAAACTATCGTAGCAATTGTTGCCGTTTTAGCAAACTTTCTATCTGGATATCAATCCACATTTATGGCACCAACTGAAATTTTAGCAAAACAACATTATGAGTCTATTAAAGAATACTTTAAAGAATATGATATAAACATCAGTTTATTAACAGGAAGTATTACCAAAAAACAAAAAGAAAATATTTATAATCAAATAACAAATGGAGAAATAGATTTAGTTATAGGTACACATGCTTTATTAAATGATAATTTAAATTTTAAAAATTTAGGGCTAGTAATTACCGATGAACAACATAGATTTGGAGTAAACCAAAGAAACTTATTACAAAATAAAGGGTTAAATGGCGAAGCGGATGTATTATATTTATCAGCAACACCAATACCTAGAACTTACGCATTAACTATTTATGGTGACTTAGATTTATCGCAAATAAAGACTAAACCAAATATTAGAAAAGAAATAATAACTAAAATAGCAGATGAAAAAAACATTAAAGAAGTATTATTAAAAATGTATGAAGAATTAAAACTTAATCATCAAATATTTGTTGTTTCTCCATTAATAGAACAAAATGATGAACTAAATTTAAATAGCGTAATGGAACTAAAAGAAAAATTAAATAAAGCTTTCAATAATAAAGTAAGGATTGAAATATTACACGGAAAATTAAAACAAAAAGAAAAAGATGAATTAATGAAAGAGTTTGCAGAAAATAAAATAAATATTTTAATATCTACGACAGTTATTGAAGTTGGTATTGATATTCCCAATGCAACAATGATGGTTATATATAATGCCGAAAGATTTGGGCTAGCAACACTTCACCAACTACGTGGTAGAGTAGGAAGAAGTGGTATTCAAAGTTATTGTTATTTAGTAACTAATTCTTTTAACAATGAAAGACTAAAAGTAATGGAAGAATCATCTGATGGCTTCTATATTGCAGAAAAGGACTTTGAACAAAGGGGACAAGGCGATTTGTTCGGGGTTAAACAAAGTGGAGATATGTCATTTAAAATTGCTAATCTAAAAAGAGATTTTAATATATTATCTCAAGCTAATATTGATGCTAAAGAATTTTTAGATAATAAATCTTATCTAAATTATGAATATTATACCAAAATTATAAAAGAAATAGATTTCTTAGATTAACAAAAAGAGCTTACCTAGATGTAAACTCTTCTTTTGCTTTTAAATTATCTTTAACATAAATCCAATATCTATATTCCATAATACCTTCATGCATAGATGGTACTAATGTATCAGACTTTCCAATAAACTTATTCATAGTTCTTTTAGATGCTATATTATTTTCACGACATGTAACTAAAGCATTTTCAATTCCCAGTTTATCAAATTCATTTAATAATAAATCTAACAAAGTGGTAGCATATCCTTTTTTTCTTTCACTAGGTCTAATGGCATAGCCAACATTTCCTCCAATTTCAAATAATTTTCCTTTAAGTTCATGTCTTACATTTGCCGCACCATATATTTTTCCAAATTCATCAGTTAAAACATATGAAGTTTGATTAGCCCAATTGGGATTAGTATCACTAATATGTTTGTTTTTTTCTAATGAATTAAAAAACTCTTCAAAAGAATGATCTAATATGTTTTGAAAATTATTTATTCCTTCAAAAAGATATTCATCATTTGCATTTTGAAATTCCTTTGCCATACTTTCTAGTTCTTGCTTATCATCTTTAGTTATTTCTCTTACTAAAAAACTCATATTATCACTTCCTTAACATTTAGTTATTAATATGATATCATATTAAATGAGATTATGAAAGAATCAACTTAATTTGTTTATAATGATTATTTTTTAACTGTACATTTATATATTAAAAACGGAGCCTTTCGGCTCCTTCAGGGGGTTTTGGTTGATCTCTTCACATTGAGATTCGTAAGAGAGATCAGGTTATTAGCATGACTTGTATCATGCTAGTATAATCTTAATATTTTTTTTAAGGTTTGTCAATAAGTTTTTCATAATTTGACAAATATTTCATCTAATAATATAATTTGCTTGTAAAGACAATTGATAAAGTCAATATAAAAAATATGAAAGGAAATAAATTATTATAGTGAATATAAAAATATAATTTCACAATAATAATAACTCATGAAAAATGATATTAAATGTAAGTGGTAGAACAGATATTATAGCATTTTACGAAAATTGGTTAATTAAAAGAGTAGAAGCAGGTTTTGTGGATGTAAGAAATCCTTATAATCCTAAGTTAGTAAATAGAATTAACTTTTCAGATGTTGATTTAATTTTATTTTGTACTAAAAATCCAATACCAATATTAAATGATTTAAACAAAATTAAAATTCCATATTTATTTCAAATAACAATAACACCATATAAAAGAGATATTGAACCGAACGTTCCTTCAAAAAAAGAAGTTATTGAAGCTGTAAAAAAAATATCAAAAGCAATTGGCAAAGAAAACGTTTCTGTAAGATACGATCCAATATTCTTAAGTGAAAAATATAACATTGATTATCATATTAAAGCATTTAAAAAATTGTGTATGTTACTAAATGGATATGTAGAAACTATAATTGTGTCATTTCTAGATGAATATAAAAATGTTTTAAAGAACAAAAATGTGTTAAAGTATCGTAAATTTACAGAAGAAGATTATAAAATAATTGGAAAAAATTTTAGTAAAATAGCAAAACTCAACAATATGAAAGTTCAAACTTGTTTTGAAGATCGAAATCTTACAGAATATGGTTTTACAAAAGGGGAATGTTTATCACATGAACTTGCATATAGATTAACAGGTAAAAAGTATAAAAGTTGGAAAGCAAGAAAATGTAACTGTGTGGAGATGGTTGACATTGGTGTATATAATTCCTGTAAACATTTTTGTAAATATTGTTATGCTAACTATGATGAAAAGATAGTTAATAATAATTTTAAAAATCATGATGTAAATTCTTCGCTACTCATAGGAAATGTAAAGAAGGATGATATTATAAAAACAAGAAAATAATAAAATGCACTTAAAAGTTGATAGAATAATTAGACAATTTATAATATAATTATTTTGTAAAAAGAAAGGGTGTATTTATGAAATTTGGTGAAAACTTAAAAAATATTAGAAAGTCAAAAAATATATCTCAAGAATATCTAGCAGAAAAACTTGGAGTATCAAGACAAAGCGTTTCAAAGTGGGAAACCGGAGAAAATTTTCCAAGTATGAATAATATAATGTGTCTTTGTGGAATATTTAAATGTAAAATCAATGATTTGGTACATGATGACTTTACAGATATAGATTCATTAGACAGTGAAATAAAAGAAAGTGTAGTTAAGTTTAAAAAAGAAAAGCAAATAAAAGTAAAGCTAATAAGTAAAATTATTTATGTATTAGCAAATATAATAAATAAGATATTTATTGGTGTAGCTGTTTTAATGGGAATAATAATTCTGGCGTTGCCATTCATTGGTAAATCTGCAAGAATTAATGGAACTGATCTTTTTATATCTAATGTCAAAGTTGGTAATATCACAACAAATGGTGATTTAGCTTATGAATATATCAATAATCATTCTTTTAGTGAAATAATCATTCATGCAGAAATAATATTAATTGGAAGTTTAATTAGCATAATTTGTATAGCTAGAGTATTTGAAAATTTATATAAGTTATTCTTTAATATTCATAATGGTGATACGCCATTTACTTTAGATAACATAAGTCATATCAAAAAAATATCATACTTTATCATATTTTATATTGTATTTAGTTTTATTTATGGCGTTATGTGTAGTTTAATAATGCAGCTAAATCTAGGAGCAGAATTAGAATTAACAGATATTGTTTATGCTTTAATTATTTATAGCATTTCATTAATATTTGAATATGGTTATGAGCTTCAACTGGATAGTAAAAGTAAAATGTATGAAAACTAATTTGACAATGCCCTCGTTAAGTGCTAAAATATAGCTCTAAACGGGGGTTTTAAAATGGATATTAATACATTTTTCTTACTTTACGGAGGTATTAAAGCATATACAATGTTTTTATCTGATTGTTTTATGGGGAACTCTAAAGTAAGTGATTTCATATTAAAAGAAGATTATTTTTACATGGCTAAATTCAGTTTAGCAATGTGTAGTTTATTTGTTGTTAAGGAAGAATTAATCGAAGGATCAAAAAACAATTTTATTTGTAAAACCATTGATGAAGGAATCTTAAATTGTGTTAAAGAAGTTGCCGTTCAAACAAAAGATGGTTTTGAAATTGATGGAGTAATATTTAAAAATCCAGAAGAAATTGTTGGTTTAATTAGAAATAAACTAGCACATGGAGAATTTATTATAGATTTAGAAAACAAGAAAATTTCATTTAAACTTGAAAATTGTATGATGTCACTTGGAATGTCAAGTGTTATTAACATGATTTCTAAATCCATAGATTGTTATTATTTAAACTCATCTAATACCGAATATAAAAATGATATTGTAGTAATGAATAAGCCTGATAAAAATAGAACTAAGTCATTAAAAACTAAAAGTGAAATAAAAGGTTTTTTAAGAACATTTAGTAAAATGAGCTTTAGTTTTGAAAAACATGATGGTGGAACTTTAAATGATGAAATAATTAAAATAGCTGATGGTTTGGTTACCAGTGCTTATGAAGCAAATTCTTCTATAGGATTACTAGTGAAAGCTAAAAAGAAATTTGCTAATCAAGGTTACTCTTTTGATTGGGAAAAAACTCCCTTAAAAGAAGATTTAATCGAAGAAATAACTGATTATGTTTATTATAACTACCCTAAAAATATGCCTTATGAACATCAAATAAGATTTATGAAAAAAGATTTAGAGAGTAGACTTAATCCCAAAAAACATTTGGTAGAATCATTAAAAAAGAATATGATAATACTTCAAATTGCTTATGAAAATCAAACAGTTAATTATGGAAAAGTTCTTGAAGAATATAAAACTATATGTAGTTATGATACAATTGGATTAGAAGAGTTAGCAACAACATCATTTGCTCTTTTTGAAGCCATATTCTCTTATGGAAATGATAAGTTTTTAGAAAATAGTAATGAATATACATTTATACCAAGTGATGGTTTAGATTATAGCACTCTTGATTTAAGCCCTATAAATGTTTTATATATAAATAAGGATAACGGCATTAAAAATAGTATTTTAATAGAACTAGCAAGCAAGAAAAAGAAAATTACAGAAATGGATGCTAAAATTTCTAAAAATGAACAAAGTCTATTACAAGTAACTAAAAACGGTAATTTAAAAGCTAAATCAATTTTACAAAGTAATTTAAAAAATCATATCAAGAAAGAGATAAAATTTATGAAGAATTAAAAACTTTACTAATAAGATTAAATGAAATAAATCTTTATGAAAATTTTAATGAAAATCACTTAAGAAATAAGGCAATAATTAATGGTATAAGAAATAGTATTTCTCATGGCAATTATAAAATAAAAACCGTCGAAAACCGTATTAATAAAATAGTTTTTGAAGATATTTATGAAGGTGTTTTAACATTTAAATGTGAAGTTTCAATAACGGACTTTATCAACATGATTTATAGAAATGAAGAAGCAATTAAAGAATTCCTAAAAAAAGATGAAACGCTAAGAAGAATATTAATATAAAGTGGATAAAACCACTTTTTTTTGTTAAGAATAAAAATGTGATAATCATGGTATTAAAAGATTTAATTATAGAAATTTTATTTTTATTAGTAATTATTTTATATTTATTTAAAAAGAAAAAATACTTATTACTTATTCCATTTATATTGTGTTTTATTCATATAAAAATAAGTAATGAAAACTTGTTATTTAAAACAATTTATCTTGCAGCATTTTTATGTATAATCGCATCTTTAACAAATAAGACATTAATAAAACAAACTTTATTAACAATTATTTTAATAATTTTAGTAAGTTATTCAATAACTACATTTAAAATACAAAATTTTGCTTCTTTAAATTATATAGAATCTTTTAATAAATTACATGAAAGTTTAAAGGAAAATTATGTTTTAAATAAGCATAAAAATATTAATTATGATAATCTATATCAAAAATATATAATAGAATTTAAAAATATAAATAACGAAATAAAATACTATCAATTATTAGAAAATTATTTAAATGAGTTTAATGATGCTCACATTGGCATTAAAAGTTTAACTAATAACACAAAATTAGAAGAAGCAAAAGAAAGTTTTTATAATAGATATTATGATTTTAATATATTTTTCTTAGATAATAAGACTTATGTAGCAACAGGTGTTTCCCATGAAAGCATGGCATATAAAAAGGGTTTACGAGAAGGAAACATAATAACAAAATGGAATGGTAAGGATATAAATAACGAAATACAATCTTTAAAATATTTAAATGTTTCTATTCCTAATATTTCTAATAAAAATGTTTTAAATTACTATCTTCCTATTTATTTATCCGCAACAGGGAATGAAGAAAATGAAATAACATTTATAAACGATAAAGGAAAAAAGCAAGTTATTAACTTAAAATCAATTGATAATGGTTATAAATATATAAAAGAAAATATTAAGATATTTACAAAAACTAATGAAGAAGAAAATTTTACCTACAAGGTTTTTAATAATACGTCTTATTTGAAAATAACAAATGAAAAAGATGATATAAAATATGTTAAAAGAACTATGGATAAAATAGTTGATAATATAAATAAAGATGAGTCAAAAAATTTAATATTAGATTTAAGAAATAATGAAGGTGGTAGTGATTTAGTAGGTAGTGTTATTGCAAGCTATTTTAGTGCAAACGATTATTTATATATTAAGGAAAGTATTTTAAAAAATAATAAGTATAAGAAAATAAATGAAATATATGTAAATGGTTATAAAAAGATAAATATACCAACCATTATTATAGTTAATGGTAATACCATAAGTGCAGGAGAAATTATAGCTTACAACTTACAAAAGAAAGAAAATATAAAAGTGTCAGGTCTAACCATGACCAACGGTAGTATTTCAACAGTAAAAAAGAAAATTATTATGCCTGGTAATATTTTGATATCAATACCAAGTATTGCATGTGGTGATGAAAAAAACTCAGTAATAATAGATAGTGACAATAAAAAAGACGGCGGGATAAAATTGGACATAAAAATCCCGATAAATGAAGATACAATAATTAAAATATTCAATGAAAAAATAGATTATGAAATAGAATATATATTAAATTATTTGAATAAAGAAAAAATATCTTAAAATTATTAACAAAATATTGTATAATTATAAAAAGGAGGACAAAATGAATAACACAATCAGTTTTATTTTACTAGCGCTATTAGTATTTATAATTAGTTTACTTATTTATTTTTTAATCAAATGGGCAGTTCGTGAAGGTATTAAAGAAGCATATCATGATATTACAGGTAAAACAACTTATGAAGATAAAAAGAATAAAGAACTTGCAAATGAAGTTAAAGAAGGTATTAAAAAAGTTGCTCAAAAAAGAGCTACTAAGAAAAAGTAATACCTTTTTTCTTTGATATGAATTTGACAAAATTGAGTGTTTATGGTAAAATATAGCTAATTATTAAGGGGGATATATATGTTTGTTACTAGGGGGA
>ULMK01034932.1_pt1 | contig 11957 bp, 9 predicted proteins | sample 1951621 | NCBI WGS metagenome assembly ULMK01 (sample SAMEA4835547, study PRJEB28245) | human gut metagenome | biome: gut microbiome; material: fecal sample | place: Denmark | collected 2008
AAGCAAGAGCCCGACTTGCCGTAGAGGGTTAGGCTTTGATAAGCCGGTGATTGGTAATCCGAAAGCCTCGCCTTGTGGGGCTTTGGCTCCCGCCTCGGTCTATGGACATACAGGATTTACGGGTACTTGTTTTTGGGTAGATCCGGATAACCAGCTTATTTATATATTTTTGAGTAACCGGGTGAATCCTAGCCGGGCAAATAATAAACTGGGATCGCTTGATATACGTACTCGCATACAGGATGCGATCTATAAGGCGATTGATAGGAAAAGCCAAAAAGATTCGTAATTTTGTGACAGTTTTAACAGATAGGTATTAATTAAAAAGCAGGTATATGTTATACGGACACGGTGATGATTTTTATAACGCAAAGAACGAGGTAAAGATAAACTTTAGCTCGAATGTGTGGCACGGAGCTAATTTAGATAAACTGAAGGAACATTTGATCGAGCATTTTGATAAGCTGACTCGTTATCCGGAGCCGGACGCCGCTACTTTGAAAAGATTGTTGGCCCGCCGGTATGAGATCAAGGAAGAGAATATTGTAGTGACGAATGGCTCGATCACGGCTTTTTATTTGTTAGCGCAAGCTTGGCGAGGTGCGAAATCCATGATCGCTATTCCTTCTTTCTCTGAATATGAGGACGCTTGCCGTTTGCATGAGCATGAGATCTCTTTCTTCCCGACATCGGACGATTTATCAGAGTTATCCTTGGAGGGACAGGATTTCTGTTGGATTTGTAATCCGAATAATCCGGATGGAAAGCTGATCCACCGTACGGAGCTTCTCCGTTTGATCTCGGCGAATCCGCAGACTACCTTCATTATTGATCAGGCATACGTGGCTTTTACGACGGAAGACATGCTAAAGCCGAGTGACGTGAAAACGCATAAGAACTTAATCCTTGTCCAGTCTATCTCGAAGGCTTATAATATCCCCGGCTTGCGTATCGGTTATCTGGTCGCTTCTCCGGAGATCGCGGAGAAAGTGAACAAGTATATCATACCTTGGTCGGTAAATGCTATCGCTATCGAGGCAAGTAAATATATCTTGATCCATCCGGCGCAATTTACGTTGCCGATCCGTAAATGGCAGCGTGAGACTGCGGATTTTATTTATCAATTAAGTAAATTGGATGGGTTGGAGGTAATTCCGACCTCTACGACTTTCTTCCTTGTCCGTTTGAAGAAGGGCACGGCCGCTGATTTAAAGCAATTCCTTTTAGATAATTACGGAATCTTGATCCGTGACGCTTCGAATTTCCGGGGCTTGGATGAGACTTATCTACGGCTCTCTACCCAGAAGTCTGATGAGAACCAGATCTTACTTGAAGGGGTGAAGGTTTGGTTGGAGCAACAATGAATTGAACACGAGAAACTTCCGGAGGTATGTGGGTATTTCCGGAAGTTTTTGTTAAAATAGCCAACCAATGAACAGGGGTAAGTAGTCTTTCAACTCTGTCTTTAATATTTCAATTGCCTTATTTTTATATCTTTCTACTGTCCGTATGGATATTTGCATATCCTCTGCGATCTCGCCGTAACTCTTATTCTCAAAGCGATTCTTCTCAAATACATATCGATAGTTTTCGGGTAATTTAGCAAGTGCCTCTCGAAGTAGGGTTTGTAATTCTTCCCAAGTATAAAGTTCCTCGCCACTATCCGCATAGATAGGGATTTGCTCTTGAGGAAGTTTGTCTACATATTCTTCATGATTGCGTTGCAGATAGTTGAGACAGTGGTTTTTGGTAGCTGTGATGAGATAATTGCGTGCGGAAGTTCTTATTACGATGCGTTTACGATTTTCCCAAATGGAGGAAAAAACTTCCTGTACGATATCTTCTCTCGTTTCCCGATCAGGGATAAAACGTTTGGTATATATGCAAAGAGCAGGATAATATAGCTCAAATAAACGTTGGAAGGAGAGCTTATTGTCCTCGGTCGTGATTTGCCGTAAAAGGAAATCGGTATCAGTCTTTGTTGGATTTCTTTCCATAATGGGACAAATGTATATATTTTTAGAATATATTCCCCTTTGTTTCACAAGCTAAAATCCTTGCTTTTTGTGCAATTGGTGAGGAGGGCCCACACATATATACGTGTTGGGCAATACCTGCTTAGGTGATTTCCTTGCTTTATTGTGGGGTACAAGAGGAAGAAAAATATAAAAAAAGTCGTTTTGCTGTCGTGTTTTTGTTTTGACTGTGTCTATATAGAAAAAGACAATCATATATGCGAGAAAGCGGAGACGAAAAAAGTACATTACGGCAGATTGAGAAGATTAAAGCTCTGTCTGAGGATATGCTAGAATACCAAGCGATAGATGTGCATAAGGCTTGGCAAAGCATGGAACGTCGTGCTAAGCGGAAAGCCTCTATGAGGATGTTTTCGTTGTTTTTTACCCGTGCCGCAGCTATTCTTGTAGTACCGTTGCTCATATCCTCGTTATTTTTTTCTTATTTATATTATACCACAGGTAGGAATGTTAAGACGGGGGCATCTGTGGTTTTTGCGGAGATTAGTTCCATGCCTGGTACAATTACCCGTTTGGTGTTACCTGATCAATCTGTTGTTTGGTTGAATGCCGGCAGCCGCTTGGTTTATCCATCGGTCTTTGATGAGAAAGAACGTAAAGTTCAGCTCTTTGGTGAGGGCTATTTTGAAGTTGAAGCCGATCCGGAACATCCTTTTAGTGTGTCTACCTCTGAGGGATTGCGGGTAATAGCGTATGGAACGAAGTTCAATGTGAATGCCTATGACGATGAACCTTTTATCGAGGCTGTGCTGGAAAAAGGAAAGATCGATGTTATCCGGAACGATGAACGGATCCGCTTGGAACCGAACAAACAGGTCGTGCTTAATAAGGAAAGCGGTGTGTTCCGTGTTTCTGCTGTCAATTTGGATGAGAAGATGGATTGGAGAAAGGGGCGGATGGTATTTCGAAATACTCCTTTAGAGAAGGTACTAAAGCGACTGGAAAAACGATATAATGTGGAGATCGTACTGCATAAGAACTCGAATGCGGAGTATAAATACCGTGCGACTTTCACAAATGAGACCTTGGAGCAAATATTGGATTATCTAAAACAGACTGCCCCTATTGAATGGTCTGCCCGACAACTTTCCTCTCATTCGGATTCCACGTTTGTCCGGCAGAGGATAGATGTTTATCAACGATAAAAAATCATTTCAAAATAAATTTTGTGTAATCACTAAATCTACATGCTTATGAGTGCATTTCATTTACGTAAGAGGAATCTTACTCGGTATTTACCTCAATCGAATCGTATCTTAAATCTTGGTACGGCATTTACATTCTTGACTGCCTTCCAGTTATATGCAGGTACCTCTTATTCACAGACAACAACACTTTCCTTGTCGTTGAAAAACGCTACGTTGGAGCAAGCGATCGATCGGATAGAGGAGGAAACGGGTTTATTCATTCTTGTATGCGGATCATGTTTTGGATGTGAGTCGTATTGTCAATTTAGAGGCCAATAATAAGGATATTAATTTGGTTTTATCCCGGGTTTTCGATAATATGAATGTCGATTATAAGATTGTAGATAAGCAGATTATCTTATCTCGTAAATTAGAGTCTATTCCTTTGGCACAGCAACAAGGACGCATGGTACAAGGAGTCGTGTTGGATTCGAACCAAGAACCAGTAATCGGCGCTAATGTATTGGTGAAGGGAACGACTGTCGGTACGATTACAGATATTGAGGGGCGTTTCACGTTGGAAGTTCCGAATAATGCTGTATTGGTTGTTTCTTATATTGGTTATTTATCTACAGAGCTGGTACCCGGTTCAAAGACGGATTTGACCATTTCGTTGAAAGAGGACTCACAAAACTTGGACGAGATTGTGGTCGTAGGTTATGGTGTATCGCGTAAAAAAGATCTTACGGGTGCGGTTTCGGTCTTGAAGATCGATGACTTGAAAGATACACCGGTTTCTAGCGTAGATCAAATGATGTAGGGTAAGCTCTCCGGAGTGAACGTGATGCCGGATAATATGCCGGGTGGAGGAGTTGCGGTGCGTATTCGCGGTTTCAGTACGATCCGTAACAATGATCCGCTTTATATCATTGATGGTATTCCTGTGGATGGTGGTATTAATTTTTTGAATCCAAACGATATCGAGTCTATGCAGGTATTGAAAGATGCTTCCTCAGCCTCTATCTATGGAGCACGTGCGGCTAATGGTGTCGTTATTATCAATACAAAAAGAGGGAAAGAGGGTGAGTTTAATGTCAATTTAGATGCTTACTTTGGTGTACAAAAAGCAGCGAAGCAATTGAGGATGTTGAATGCGCAACAGTTTGGTGATATGTTGTGGCAGGCTATGAAAAATGATGGAAAAACTCCTTCGCATGATGTCTACGGAAATGGTGATCAGGCAGTTGTTCCTGAATATTTGGATAGTAATCATTTAATTCCTTCCGATGATGTGGATTGGGTCGATGAGATTTTACGTGCGGCCGTGGTACAGTCTTATAACCTCTCTTTTACGAAAGCAGATAAAAAATCTAATCAATTATTCTCGTTAGGATACTATGATCAGCAGGGACTGGTTAAGTTTAGTGATTTCAAGCGTGTGAGCGGTCGTTTTAATTCCGAGTATAAATTGTTTGATGATCATCTCCGTATAGGAGAAAATATCTCTCTTTCTCATTCTTGGGGAACAAGTGTCTCTAACAATGCCGCCTTGGGAGGAACTTTGTATGAGGCTTATAAATTCCAGTCTATCACGCCTGTGAAGAATCTGGAAGATGAGTATGCCGGAAATGTATTCTCGGATATACCGAATCCCATGGGTAAATTGTATAGGAACAAGGATAATCAGGATAAGAAGAGTCGTTTGGTAGGTAATTTGTATGCCGAGTTACATTTGTTTGATGGGCTTATGTTTAAGACCTCTTTTGGTGTTGATTACAATAATCTGTATAGACGTTCTTTCAGTCCAAAATATGATGAGTTGAATGCCTCGGAGAAATTAAGTAGTTTATCCAACCGAAATGCTTGGAATTTTAACTGGGTATTCACGAATACCTTGACTTATAATAAGACATTTGGCGACCATACGATCAATGCCTTATTAGGTATGGAGTCTTTGAGAAATAGATATGAGTATTTTACAGCTTCAAGAGACGGTTTTCCGTCAGACGATCCTAACTTCCGTTTTTTAGATGCGGGAGATGTAGGAACCCAGAAGAACTCGGGTGCTGCTACGGAGTATAGTATGGTCTCTTATTTCGGTAAGCTCGATTATAATTATCATGATCGGTATTTGGTGGCGTTTACTTTGCGTCGGGATGGTTCATCTCGTTTAGGTAATAACAAATGGGGTAATTTCCCTGCGGCATCAGTTGGATGGCGCATTAGTAATGAGCCGTTTTTTGATGTTGAGGCAATTAGTAATTTGAAAGTACGCGTTGGTTGGGGACAGAATGGAAACTCGGATGTTCCGTCGTATGCGACGATTGACTCATATAAGAGTAATTCTACGAACTCGAATTACCCGATTGATGGAAATCAAAGTGGTGTAGATCTAGGATTGGTGCAGACTCGAAACGGAAACGTTAATTTGAAATGGGAGACAACCACACAAACGAATGTCGGTGTGGATTTGGGTTTTTTGAATGGTGACTTGAATTTGACTTTGGACTATTTTAATAAAGATACCAAGGACTTATTGTGGCGTAGAGCCTTACCTGCCTCGATCGGGGGAACAAATATGACTGTTTGGGATAATGTAGGTAAGATGAACAACAAAGGTTTTGAGATGGAGATAAATTATCAAAAGCAAATCAATCAGGATTTTGGTTTCTCTGTCGCATATAACTTCTCTGTTATCAAGAATAAAATGACCGAACTGAATGGGGTGGATTATATAGGTCTTTCCAGTAGTGAACTTCACGGACGTAATTTCGATCAAGAGACTTCTCGTTCAGCGGTAGGACAACCGATCGGATCCTTCTTCGTGTATGAGGCTGATGGTCTGTTCCAAAGCGATGCGGAGATCCAAAACTATAAGAATGATAGAGGTGAGTTATTACAACCGAATGCGAAACCGGGTGATATTCGCTTCAAGGATTTGAATGGAGATGGCGTTATCAATAGTGATGACCGCGATTTCAAGGGAAATCCGTTGCCTGATTGTAGCATGGGGTTGACGTTGGGTTTCAATTATAAAAACTTTGATGTTAGTGCCTTCTTCCAAGGTGTATTTGGTAATGAGGTCTATAATTTGACGAATTATTTGGGTGAGTTTTATAACCAGGCTCAATATAATAAAAATTCTACGATCTTGGATGCTTGGCGTCCGGATAATACGGATACGGATATACCTCGTGTCACATTGGATGATCCGAATAATAATATTCGTCCTTCTACCTATTATATCCATAATGCCTCTTTTGTCCGTTTAAAGAACTTAAAGGTGGGGTATACACTACCGGATAAAGTGGCATCTAAGTTGAAGTTGAAACGTACGTATATTTATTTGCAAGGACAGAACTTGTTTACCATAACGGGATATGAAGGTATTGATCCGGAGGTTGGTTTGCAGAGTTATTCTTCTGAGAACCGTAGTTTGGATATGGGGGTGGATCGTGGAGTGTATCCATTACCAAGAACATTTACTTTAGGGGTTAACGTTAGTTTTTAACATAAAAAGAGATATATACAATGAAAAAGATATTTTATTTTGCGGCATCAGTGTTGATGATGTGTTCTTGTGCGGACTCATTCCTTTCTGAGGAGCCTGTGGGTGAGTTCTTGCCCGGACAGGTAGAGAGTGAGGAAAATATAGAGGGTATCGTGACCGGTGCATATGCTGTGTTGGATGGGTATTATGCCTCTGATGCGATTAATTCCGGTTGCTCAAACTGGCAGTTCGGGGATGTTGTCTCTGACGATGCGTATAAAGGTGGCGGCGGTACCGGTGACCAGAACCAAATCCATTTGATGGAGATCTTTAATGCGAATCCCACAGGGATTGACTTTGAAGCTCGATGGGCTGCTCTTTATGAGGGAATAAAACGTTGTAACCAAGCGATTCGTTTATTGAATGGTAGTGAGGTTAAAAACAAGGAACAGCGTTTAGCTGAGATGCGCTTTTTGAGGGGGCATTATTATTTCAACTTAAAAATCATTTATAATCAGATTCCTTGGATCGATGAAACGTTGGTGGATCCAAATGAATACAATAAGAAATCGAATATCGAGTTTTCATCCGATCAATTGTGGGAGAAGATTTTAGAAGAGTTCTCTGCTGCTTATAAAGTATTGCCGGAGAGCCAAGCGGATTATGGCCGGCCTACTAAAATGGCAGCTAGAGCTTATATGGCAAAGGTTTATTTATATCAGTCCAAGTGGAAAGAATGTTTGGAAGCTTGTGATGAGGTGATTCAATCTGGAAAATATGAGCTATTCCCTGATTTCCGGAATGTGTTCTTGCCTGAAAATGATAATTGCTCGGAGATTATCTTTGCGATCCAGCTGTCCATTAATGATGGTTCTCCCAATAATGAGAACGGAAGTTATGGCGATCGCTTGTTGCCTCCGGGAGGTCCTTATCCTGTATATGGCTTTTTGCGGCCGACTCAAAATTTGGTAAATGCTTATAAAACGGATGTTAAAGGCTTGCCTTATAATGATGGTAAAGATGTGTCAGAGAATGACTATGTAGATGTTCGTTTGGATCATACATTAGCTAGACCAAATATACCGTTTATGGATGTACAATTGTATGATTGGACTCCTAGAGAGGCTAGTGTGTATGGCCCGTATAGCCCGAAGAAGCGTTTGGTTTCATTGAATTCTACTTATTATTCGCCGATATGGCCTTATGTGAATGCTTTGAATTTCTATGTGATTCGTTATGCGGATTTGTTATTGTGGAGAGCTGAGGCTGCTATTGAGACAGGTGATTTAGAGACTGGGCGTAAGTATATCAATATGATTAGAGAGCGTGCGAAAAATACTCAGCATGTCAAGACAATGGATCAATCACAAGATGCTGCTAATTATAAGGTAGGGGTTTATGATGAGCCTTTTAAATCAAAAAATGAAGCCGTGCAAGCGTTACGTATGGAGAGACGTTTGGAGATGGCGCATGAGGGAATTCGTTTCTTTGATTTGGTGCGTTGGGGTGTCGCGGATGAAGTTATCAACGCTTATATCGCCAAAGAGAAAGTGTTCCGTTCCCACTTGCAAAATGCTCATTTCGTAAAAGGTAAGCATGAGTATTTCCCGATACCTCAGTCTATGATTGATATTTGTGGTACGGAAGTAATGAAACAGAATCCGGGTTATTGATAAATTAAATGAAAGAAAAGGCGGTGTGTCAAATAGTTTAATATCCATTTGATGCACCGCTTTTTCACGATGTAATAAAAAATATGAAGCAGCTAGGAGTTATTTTATATCTATTGTGTTTGACTACCTGTTATGAGTTATGGGCAACCCCTCATAATGTCGCTTATCAAGCTAAAGTTTCCTGTTCGTCTGCCTTGAGCCAAGAGCAGGAAGGTAAGTATGTGATAGATCAGGTGATTCGTATTTCCGGAAAGGGAGAATGGGTAGCCAAGACAAAATTGGATGCGCGTGGTCGGGTGTATCCGTATCCTTGGATACAATTAGATTGGGATCATGCGATTTATACGAATAAGGTTATTTTATACGATCGGGTGGATGAGCGAAGCCATTGTGCTGCGGGTACCTTGTTCTTTAGTGACGGTAGTTCGGTAACGGTTAATTTGATTCCCAATGATGGAGCGCCAAGGGTGGTTGAATTTGATACTCGGAAGACGGAATGGATTCGTTTTCAAATGACGGATGGAGAAGGACAAGATTTAGGGCTGTCTGAGATAGAGGTGTATCCTGCTCCTGAGTCTTATCCGGATTATATCTCTTGGGTGAATCCTTATGTCGAGACCGCTAAAGGTCGATATTTTTTCTTTGTGACCGGAAGTTTGCCTTTCGGTATGATAAGTTCCGCTCCATTAACCCGCAATATCAATCAAGGAGGAGGAGGTTATAATTATAATTCTACTAAGGTTTTAGGCTTCCCTCAAATTCATAATTGGATGATTTCAGGATTGTCTTTGATGCCGGTGAAAGATGAGGTAGATGTTTGCAGAGGAGATAAGGTTTGGCGTTCTTCTTTTTCTCATGATGATGAGATTGTCCAACCTGGTTATCACCGTTTGTTCTTGGATACTTATAAAATATGGGTAGAACAGACGGTTACGGATAGGGTAGGACTTTATCGTTTTACGTATACGCAAGATGGTTTGGCGAAGGTCTTGGTAAATCTGGGAGGTCATATAGCTACTTCTACTTTGTTGAACGCTCATGTGACAAAGGTGAATGATACAGAGATCTCCGGATATTTTGATACGGCTGGTCGTGTATGGGGAGGTGTCGATGTGGCTAAAGTTTATTTTGTTGTTCAATTTGATAAACCTATGGATGCTTTGAACGGTTGGGTTGGAGATAGAAAGGAAACGGATATCAATAGTTTGATAGGTTCTCCAGAATTAATTACCGTGCCTAAGTCTTCTTTTAAACAATCTCCTTCTTCTGGCGTAGAAGCTTGTTTTGGATCTTTTAAGGCTGGTGATGAGCTATTGTTGAAGACCGCTATCTCTTATGTGAGTGAGGAAAATGCCCGTGAGAATATAGAGCGGGAATGTAAACATTGGGATTTTGATCAAGTTAAGAGTGCGTCCGAGCGTATTTGGAATGAGTGGTTGGGAAAAATTGATGTGCAAGGTGGTTCTTTTCAGCAAAAGACCAAGTTTTATACCGATTTGTGGCACGTATTGTTGGGGCGTCATAAGATAGATGATAGCAATGGCGAGTATCCGGATTATTTGTCCGGAGGAGAACGTATTGGAAAACAAACAAGGATACATACGATTGCTCCTAAATTCCAAGTACGGACTTTGCCTAAAGATAAAACAGGAAAATCAAGGTTTCATATGTATAATTCAGATGCTCTATGGTTGACACAGTGGAATTTAAACACGTTGTGGGGACTGGCGTATCCTTCTGTTTTAGACGAGTTTTCCGCTTCTTTTATCGAATATGACAAGAATGGAGGTCTATTACCTCGTGGGCCGTCCATAGGGTCTTATACTTATATTATGACGGGCTGTCCGGCTACCTCCTTGATTACTTCCGCTTATCAGCGGGGGGTGTTTCATAAATGGTTGCCCAAGGAGGGATATGCGGCTATGAAAAGGAATCATGAGAAAGGTGGTATGCTTGCCTTTGATATGGATAAAGAGTTGGAGTTCTATATTAAACATGGATATTGCCCAGAAGAGGCTGGCTTGACTATTCAATGGGCCTTTGAGGATTGGGCTTTGGGAGAAATGGCGAAAGCTATGGGAAAACTCAAGGATTATAATTATTATAGAAATCGTTCCTTGGGCTGGCCTGCGTCTTGGCATCCGGATTTGAGGTTGATGATGCCTAGAAAAGAAACAGGAGAGTGGGTCCATTTGGATCCTTTGTCCGAGCGTGGGTTTGTACAAGCCAATGCTTGGCAGGCTACTTTTGGATTATCTCATGACATTGAAACATTGGCTCGTTTGATGGGAGGTAATGACAGCTTAGCTACTCAATTGAATTATGTGTTTGAGATGTCGAAAAATGCAAGATTCCTGTCTAGTTATGTTAGTTATGCCAATCAACCCGGTTGCTCGAATGCGCACGTTTTCTCACATGTAGGAAAGCCTTGGCTGACTCAATATTGGGTGCGTCAGGTCGCTAAACAGACCTATGGTGATATTACGCCAGAGCGAGGCTACGGCGAAAATGATGAAGATCAAGGACAGATGGCTGGAATAAGTGCACTGATGGCTATGGGATTATTCAGTTTGGATGGAGGCTCTGCCTATAATCCGATGTATGATATTACAAGCCCTGTTTTCAATGAGATTACGATTCGATTGGATTCTCGGTATTATAAAGGGAACGAGTTTAAGATTAAAGTACATGATAACTCCCCAGAGAATTGTTATATCCAGAAAGCTTCTTTGAACGGAGAGATGTATCATAAATATCAATTGCCGCATACCGTATTTGAGCAAGGTGGCCTTTTGGAATTATGGCTTGGCGATAAACCAAACAAGGAATGGGGAACTCAATAACGATTTGGGCATATCTCTCAATTTGTGTGATGATTCAAAAAAAGGATGTGCGTAACAATGAGGCACATCCTTTTTCATTTCCTTTTAAATCTAAGTAGCGTGTATTATTCTACTCGTTTGTTGATTACGATATGACCAAAATAGCCAAGGAGAACCAATCCCAGACCTGTAAGTAGAATACTATTTGTCATACCTCCGGTGAAAAACGGTACAGCCAAAACTGCCGCACCAATAATGAGTACGATCACTCCTAGATTTTTAATTAACTCATTCATGGTTATAGATATTTTATAATTATTTTCTTTTCTACCGCAAATAAAGCAATAATAACCCGATCGTGAAAATATTTTCGGAGAAAAATAATGAAACGATTGAAATTAGCTTCTATATTTGTGTTATAATATAGTTACGTATGGGAAGAATACTTTACATAGTTTATTTGTGGCTGTTTTTTGTACCTGTATTTCTGGTACTGACTATACTTACGGCTGTGACGGTTATCATCGGTTGTCTATTGGGGGGAGAGAAAATCTTCGCTTATTATCCGGGTATGATCTGGTCTCGATTGACTTGCTATCTGGCGCTTTGTCCGGTGACGGTAAAAGGGCGTGAGCATATAGACCGGAAACAATCGTATGTTTTCGTAGCTAATCATCAAGGCGCGTTTGATATTTTCTTGATATATGGTTTCTTAGGCGTTCCCATTAAGTGGGTGATGAAGGCGGGTATCGCTAAGATTCCGTTTGTCGGGGCTGCTTGCCGTGCCGCCGGTTTTATCTTTGTCGATA
>ULMK01022976.1_pt1 | contig 11848 bp, 2 predicted proteins | sample 1951621 | NCBI WGS metagenome assembly ULMK01 (sample SAMEA4835547, study PRJEB28245) | human gut metagenome | biome: gut microbiome; material: fecal sample | place: Denmark | collected 2008
ATCTTCACATCGGTACTTACAGTGGAAATGGCACATTTATTTATAATCATGATGCTTCTGATCCGACGAAGATTCTTGGTGGGAACATTACTATTGAAGAATCTAAACCACTAAGTCTTTCTAGCACTGATTTGGGGGATAAGGGTGATTCTACAGCAGAGGGGACTTCCGCATCTACAATTGCTATTGCGACCGATAGTGCCGGTATCGATACCACGGATAATGCTTTAGTTGAAAAAGTGCTGGATAATTTGGCAAGTAAATTGGCTTATCTGAACTATACTAAAGGAGAACGCAACTTGAGTGGTACCGTAGAATTATTGGAAGGACTGACCAGTAGTTCTGTGACCAAGCATTTTGCCAATCTGACTTTTGATGAAAAGACTGGCCAGGCAAAACGGGATTCGGAAGTCTATCATCCCTATGTCACCTATATCACTGGGGACGCTTCTATCGATACGGCCTATGCAGACGCTTACAATGCAGATACCAATACCTATGATTTCAATCAAGATGTATTTATTCGAGAAGCAAAGTCTACAGATTCCGTTTGGACAGGTAGTTTGTATTATGGATTGATTACCAATTATGGGACGGAATATGAAAAGCCAAGTGAAGGTTTTGGCATGTGGAAGAGGACTAAACCAGATGATGGTCCTTCTTATACCATTGATCTTCACGGAAATAATTTGACTGTTGATTTGGAAGCATTCCCTGAAGCGAAGACGACAGGGAGCCAGCCGATGTGGACTACAGCCGCTATCATGGCAGCTCGTGAAGGAACCATTAAGATTACTAATCCAGGGGAAGTTCATTTGACTTGCAATGCTAATTACTATTATGGTAGTGCCATCCGTGCTTCTACTAGTGCTGGCACTACCAATGGTGCTCATGTGGTCATTGAAAATGATCAAGGAAACTTGAAAGACCATATCGTATACCTTCGTGGTGGCATTGATACACCAGGGTATCAGCTTAATTATCGTACTATTGAGACTTACGGGAATAATAAAGCTAAGGATATAACACAAGAAAACTCGGTATACATCAAAGGCCTCGTAGACATTGAAGCAGATAAGCATGCGGCTGTTTTTGCACGAGGCGGTTGGATTCGTCTGGGTGGTGGTCGTATTTCTGTGGATAATTACGATGCGCTTTGGACGGTAGGTAAGGGTCGCATTGATATCAATATGCTGGTCGATGATGATGGCACTGTGAAAGGTGCTGGCAGTAATGATTTTGTACTGAAGGGTAATGCATTGACCGCTACTCCTTTCTATGGGAATAATGGGACATTGAATTTGGCCTTTACCACAGCAAACTCCAGGTTTGATGGGGAAACTGGAGGTACCGGTGAACAGAATCTCTATGTACAAAATGGAGCGGTTTGGAACAATACACCAGAATCGTATAACATCTGGAGTTCCGGTGAAGTTGTAAAATCAGATCTAGCAAGTATTGCTACCCATTTATACGGGGGACAAGATGCAGCGCATACAGGTTACCTGATTCAGGACAGTGCGAAAGATTTAACAATTAAGAATTATAGTGGCTTTATGAAAGCCTATATAGCACGGGATGAATCCAAATCTGCAGGTGAAGATGGAACTGATGCAACTAGCCAGTTTAGTCAAAAAGGAAATATTATTATCGAAAAAGCGGATCAGACAGATGGACAGAATGCAGATTTCACTTTATTGACAAGTCAGGAAGGCATTGACACTTCCAATAAAGAAGAAGTACTTTCAGTAATGAAGGACTTGGCTGGCAAGCTGATCTATAAGGAAGCCACTGACAGTGAAAATCCGGCAGTTCATCTCAATGGACATGTAGGCTTGGCAGAAGGACTGATTGCTGGTTCAGTAGAAACGAGATTGGCTGATTTGACGTTTGATGGGACGTCCGATGGAACGGGTAGTGTCGTGGATAGTACCTATCAGATTCCGAAGAATTATCCGGCTATCCTGTATGGACCTAAAGAAACTGCTATGATGCGTGGTGCTAAATCTGCCATGGCTTCTACAGCTATGATTTGGCGGGCTATCAATAATGACGTGGAACGCCGGCTGGGCGATTTACGTGTAGGCAATGCTGAAAAGGAAAATGGTATGTGGGCTAAAGTGGGCGCTGGGCGTATGTCTTACGACGAAGGAACCACAGATTTCCGTACCCGTTTTAATGAATATCATATCGGTTATGATCATGCCGTAGGCAATGCAGGATGGAGAGCTGGTGCTTCTGTCAGCTACATCGACGGGAAGAGTACCTATGAAAAGGGGACTGGTGATAATGATGTAACCAATTTCCATGTATATGCTACAAAGACCATGCAAAATGGGGCTTACTTGGATATCATTGGCAGAGTTAGCCATGCCAAGAATAAGTATCATATTATGAACGATGCAGGGAATAAACTGGACGGCGATTATGGAACCAATGGATATGGTCTATCTGCAGAATATGGGAAACGGTTTGTCAAAGATAGTGGATTCTATGTAGAACCACAAGCAGAACTGACTTGGGGTAGATTATCTGGCAAATCTTATGATGCTGCTAGTGATTATGGCGGAGGCCGTGCATTGCATGTCGATCAGGATGATTTTAATAGTTTGATTGGACGTATCGGTGTTGGATTTGGTTTAGTGAAAGAACGAAGCAGCATCTATGCAAAACTTTCGCTTCTCCATGAATTCCAAGGTGGTTTTGATACACAGTATACGGCAAAAGGTGAACCTTCTAATGCGACACATATGGACTTTGATGGTACTTGGGTATCTGCTATGTTTGGCGGTACATACCAGCTGGGAGACAGAGCCAATTTCTATGGGTATCTGGAAAAGACTTATGGTGGCGATTTAAAGACCGATTGGCGCTATAATGTAGGACTTCGTTTTACCTTTTAATAGGAGCTAGAAGCCAAGACTAGGGAAACACTGGTAATGATTAAATCAATGTTTCTCTGGTATGTGTGACTGCTATTTTAGGAGAATAAAGAGCTGTGAATTTGAAAGGAAATTCATGGCTCTTTTTTCTTTATGAGGAAGGGGAGAGTCCTTCACATAGAAGCAGGTGTGATTAGGCAAAATCCTGCACACAATTATTGCCTGTTCGTTGTTGGAGCCTTGATAACCATAAATAGGGGGCTTGACTATATGATAGTCATACGGTTGATACTAAATAAGAATATAAAGTATAAAAGGATAGGCGGCACATTTTATTTCATGCCCCATATTCATTGAGCAAGAGGGCAAAATGAAAGGACTAGAGAAAATGAAGAAATGGAATTCATCTTGGCGTAGGGAGTCCAAGAAATCTTACCTAACAATTGGCTTACTTCTAGGAATGATCTCTATGGGACAAATGTCTGTGTCCGCTAACGAACCAGAACAGGCGGAAGGACCCATATATACATTGCAAGGGATTACTGTAGAGGCTAAAAGGCCAGATTGGGAAGCAAAGCTTTCTCCGGGGACTGTCACCGTGATTCGCCCTCAGGATTTCAAAGGGGAGCAGAAGACGCTGCCGGATATGCTGAAAACGGTGCCTGGTGTCCATGTGCGTGAAGTGAATGGGCATGGACAGTATACGACGGTCACGGTGCGAGGCTCTACCGCGGCGCAGGTCGGTGTCTTTATGGATGGGATACTGACAAACCTCGGGGGAGATGCGGCTGTCGATATTTCCACCATTCCGGTCAAGAATGTAGAGCGCATTGAAGTGTATCGCGGCTATGTGCCGGCACGCTTCGGAGGGACTTTTATCGGCGGTGTCATCAATATCGTGACCAAGAAACCGGATAAACCCGGCATTTCTGCAGAAGTGGGAAAGAGCTCCTATGGCGGGAAGAGCATGTCTCTGGAATACACGGCACCTGTGGGCAGCGGTACTTTGCTGGTGGCAGGAAATTATGAGTCAAGTGATAACGATTTTTCCTATACCAATTATGCGGCGGAAAGAAATATACCAGGCCTTGAAAAACGTCTTAAAGAGTATCAGAAAAACGTGGATATATTCAATCAAGACAAAATCGATTATTTTACGAAGCCAACTACCCATGATCATGGGCAGCAAGGCAGTCCTTTGGTCTCATTGACGCAGGGAGAAATTGAACATTTCAAAAACAATACAGATGATTGGCTGAGTTTTGTCCGCGGGAATGGGGAAAATAGCCTGAATGGGAAATTGCAGGATAATGCAGGTGCTACCCATTTAACACAGGAAGATATTCAACATGAGCTCAAGGAAGCGGATCCCGACACAAGTGCGACGCTTGCGGCAGCTAGAGCGCAGACCGCAGAGAAGCGGAAGCTGCTGAAAGAGGCAAGGGATGCGAAGCGCTGGCGTAAGTATAATGATTATAAGAATAGTAGCGTCTTGATGAAGTGGCAGAATGAAAACTGGATGGTGAAAGGTTCCTGGAACCAGATCGATCGTCATTTGCCGGATGGTCTCTGGGGAGGCGCGGCAGCGAATGCTACTGCTAATACTGCCATAGATTTGAGGGATATGTATCGCTATGACAGTCGTCATCAAAAGTTAGATAATACTGAACTTATGGTGCAGAATCGCAATCAGAATGGTCGATTGGAATGGGGCTGGACGGCGGACTATCTTCATCAGAAAAAGAGCTATCGGGCTGAGCATATTGTACAGGATGCGGTGACTGATTTTGATGAGCTCAATACACCTCTTCGTAAATGGAGCCGTTATACATCCAATAAGTATAATCTGCAGCTGGACGGGACGTACAAGATTTCCGAGCGAAACATGCTGGATTTTCAAACGAATATGTCTCATGAACGTTTGCGAATCAATGGCTCTTTGATGGATAAGGTACTGGGGGACTCCAATATTGCCGGCGTTTTGGGACAGACGAGAAACCGATATGATCAGGAGATCTGGAATGTACAGCTGCAGGATACGATCACACTGGATAAGAAGTCCAGCTGGTTTCTGACTCCGAGTGTTCGCTACAACCGTTCAAAAGTCACTGGTTACAGTGATGGAAAGCGATTTGCGGAAAACCAGGAAAATCGATTCCACTGGATTCATCCGAAGGACAGCCAGGTAGATGATAAGGTGACATGGCAGTTGGGCTTAAAGAAAATAGTCAATGACCAGCTGACGCTTCGCATGACAGGCGGGACGTACTATCGCCTTCTTAATATGTATGAGATTGCAGGGGATGGCGCAGGGATTCTTCCGGCACCGAAAAAGGATGCGCAGACTTCTACCTTCCCACTGCCGGAAGAAGGAAAGCAGTTCGACATAAGCGCCATCTGGAAAGGGAAACTGCTGCATGCAGATAACAGTACGCAGCTCACATATTTCTGGAGAGACTCGACCAATATGCTGCAGTTGGTACGCACCGGGAAAGATTACTGGTCTTATTTCAATGATAATCGCGGCAAGGTACATGGCGTGGAATTCCAGTCCAATTTCAGCTGGAAGAAGGTAGATCTGGACTTGCGGGCCACTTATATGCAGACACATATGCAAAGGAAAAATAGTGCCGTAGGCTATGGTTATTCGGATATTTGGGCTACCTATCAGCCGGAGTGGGAAGGGAATGCAAGATTGACTTATCGCCCAAATCAGCATGTGGATCTATTTGGCGAAGTCCATTATACCGGTGGTTATTATACCGATTACAGTAAGGACTCCAGAGGCGGAGAGTATGCGCATTTGTCAGGGCGGCCGGTTAATGCACTGACGACCATCAATGGCGGTGTGAAATGGAAACCGGCTGACAGCTGGCAGTTTACTTTTGGCTGTAATGACATATTCAATAAGGGACCGAAGATGAAGATCCGAAGTAATACAGCTTTTACGGTGCCGGGATACATTAATCCGGAATTTCCTATCCAGGGGCGGACGTATTATGCATCGATCCGTTATCAATTCTAAGGAGGAATAGATGATGTGGAAAATGAGTAACAAAAAACGCAAGATGGCTTTCCTGACTGCTCTGATAGGGAGCCTCATGGCGGGATCCAGTGTAGGAGCAGCCAACCTGATGGCAACGATCCCATCGGATTATACCAATAGCCAGATGGGTGGCGTGACAGGTTCCCGCGTGACCACGAAGGTCGATGCGGAGCCATTGGCAGGAGCGGTGCAGGATTTGAACGGGGATGCGGCTACGTTCTCTGTGTTTATCAACGGAGAAAGCCAGATTTTTTTTCGTCAGTATACCTATAGTACCGTCGCATTAAAGGGCAGTGTATTGATGGATGCAGATGGAGATTGGGCATCTGTCAATAATCCAACGGGAGAAATTACGGCGGTACCAAATGCACATGCAGCAGTTGGCTATGGGAATACCATTTATGCGACGGGCTATGATCTGGGGCAAGTGGGCATTGCGCACGTTGTGGATGATCAGATTGCAGAAGATACAACCAAAACTGTCAATTTAAAGCAGGATATCAAGGAAAAGACCGGGGATGTAGATGCTGCCTCCTATGATACCTACAAGGATACAAATGGAAATGTGCAATTCACCAGCGTCCATGGTGAAGGTCTTCTCATAAAGGATGGATATTTGTATGTGGCGGCCAGCGTTAATAAGAAAGGTGGCGTTGACAATTATGATAATGGCTACCTTTTGCAATATAAGATTAAAAATGATGGGAGTCTGGAGTATCGAGATTATGCCCGTATCGGAAAGAATACGGACAAGGTTCGGCTGAATTCATACAATAATCTGATTCTTGCAACAGCTGTTGGCGGGTATCAGAATTATGGAAAGTTGAATCCGGAATCGGCTCTCAATTATGTGGATGTGTCGGATAATCATATCGGGCAGATACATGAGACGCGATCGGTTCATCTGCCTGAACAGGTCAAAAATGACGGATATGATTTCCGTGATATGAAGGTCTTGCCGAATGGGACTGTATACATTTTGAAATATGTATTGAGCGAGACTGGCGGGAGCAACACAAGCGGCTTTACCGGAAAGGTATACCAGACGACGATGGCAAACCTCATGTCAAAGCATCCCGATGACTGGAAGATCGTGCAGGATGGGACTGTAGCAGCGGGAGGCGGCTGGTTTGGGCAAATCGATGCAGAGTATTATACAAAACGGTTATGGGTAGAATGGGGCAATAATCTCTATGTGTACGAAGATGGGGATACGAAACCTACGCACCAATGGGTGACGAAGGACTTTTCTACTAACACCCAGTTATATCAGTTCAATTCTGTCACGATGCTGCCGACCGATCAGGTCTGGGGAAATCTTGCCAAGTTGACGACGTATCGTCCTGAAGGCTTTACTGCATCTTCAGAAACAAAAATCACCGTGGAGAATGCAGATGCCAAGATAGGAACTGTAACTAGAAAAGCGGGCATTACTGGGACATCGGCGGACCAGACAGCTTTTAGTGATGTCACTTCAGATGATGGAACGTATTCTTTTACCAAAGATGAAGTGTTAAGTATCAATCTGGGAAAAGAAGGGGATCATGCCACCAATGCGGCAGCGGTCATTCAGGCGAAAGATGGGAAAGACATCACGATCGATGCTTCTGGACATACCTTACAGCTAGCCTCTAAAAACTATATAGCATCTCCTGTTGGTATTTATGCAGGAAATGGCAAGAATGTCACTGTAACGGCAGATAAGGTAAATATCATCACGGAAGGCTATCAGGATGGCAATTCCTTGACCAATGCGATCTGGAATGATGGCGGGAAAAATACAGCCAGCCAAATCACTGTGAATGGGGATGTCAATATTTCCATGTCTGGTGGTTACGGCGGTCATGGTGTTGCTATCCAGAAATCAGACCGCTGGGGGGAGAATAGTCAGGACTCTAGTGTATCTTCATCGGTTACAATCAATGGCAATTTGAAAATTGCAGGCAAAGATAGTAAAACCTGGGGAATCCCCATCAATTGGGATAATGTACTTTCCCGGTTTAACAATGCAGGCATCCTGACGAATATTGAAAAAAGCAAAGTCACTGTCACTGGTGATGTAGATATGGCGGTGTATGGCAATGGGATCACCACCAATGCAAGAGATAGCGAGGTATCCATTGGCGGCGGTCATATTGTTGTGCCGCAGGGAACAAAATACGGCTATTATACACTGGGGGCCTATGTAGGGACGATCAATGTCAATATGAATGAGGCAGGCTCCGCAGCCGGTACACATGATGTACAGCTGGATGGAGATGTATTTGCCTTAAAATCGACGGGCGCCATCAACTTGGGGCTGGCAACGAAGCATTCCTACTTAAATGGTATCATTGACAATGGCGGCAAGGTCAATATGTGGCTGCAGAATGGAGCCGTCTGGACCAATGAAGCGAAAAATACCCGCTATAAACAGGACGATGAGGATGTAGGAAACAATGAGGTAAGCCGAGTGACATTCCTGCATGGTGGTACGAAGTCCGGGACAGGTGATACAGCGGGTGTCATCATTCAAACAGCAAACAGCAAGTCGCTGACGATCGACAAATTCTCTGGAGCAGCCAAGGTACTGTACTCACATGATAGCGATACCCCCACGAAGATATTGGGCGGGGATGTGAACATCGGCACAGCTTCAAGTGGGTCGGAAATCGTTCTCCGGACGGATTATGATGACAACATGCAGTCTGATGCAGTAAAGAATCAGGTTTTGAATGCATTGGCGGAAAAACTATACTATAAAAATGCTGTCAATGGTGAGAAATTCCTTTCCGGGAAAGTGGAAATCGCGGAAGGATTGACAGCTTCCTCTGTGGCTAAATATACCGGAAATATTGCATTTAATCAGACGAATGGTCAGGGCAGCTTTGCAGGCAGTGGAGAAACGCCGGAACCTCCGGCTGAACAGTCGAAGACGCTTTTCACGTCTTCGATGACTGGCGGAGATGACAAAGAGTACAAGGATGATCATGTATGGCAGGATCAGGTGTACACCTTTACCAAGGATAAAACGACTGTCCAGGTAGAGGGTGGCGCAGCTGTCGATGCAGCGAAAGACGTGACCATCACAGCTGACGGGAATGAACTGGATCTGAACGGCGGCGAAGCTGGGATCCGTGCAGCGGCTGGAAAGATTGTAGACATCACGGCAGGTATACTGAAAGTCAATGGCAAGACGGGGATCGATGCGGCTGGCACCGTGACACTCAAGGGCAAGAGCGAAATCACCGGGACTGAAAAGGCTGTCAACGTACAGAAGGGCGGAAGCGTAACGCTTGGCACATCGACCATCTCTGGAGATGTAGAAAACAGCGGCCATCTGACACTTGACGCAGCGACGACCGTGAACGGCGACATCGCCAATGCGGGCGTCCTTGCTGTAAACGGTGAGACCCATGCCAAAGATCTGACCACAACGGGAACGATGACTGTAGGAACTGATGGTGTGCTTGCGGCAGAGAACATCAATGTCAATAGAGGTACCTTCACAGCCAATGGCAGTGTGAGCAGCACTGTCAAAGCTGACAAAGGCGGCAAGGCCATCCTGAAAGGAAAGAAAACCGCACTGAAAGGCCTGGTGAGTGGTGATCAGTCCAGCATCGAAGCGACCCTTTCCGGAAAAGACTCCGCATTAAACGGCAGCCTTGATGGAGCAGGGAGTGTGACTCTGTCATTGACAGATCAAGCAAACTGGACAGGGAATGCCGTTGGAAACGGGGCTTACGCCGTTACCATCGGGAAAGACAGCACCTGGACGGGAAGCAGTGCAGGAAACAATACCAGCCTCACCCTTGGAGGCACTTGGAACAACCGTGGAACAAGCAGCCTGAAGCAGATGGCAGGAAACGGTGGCGTCATCGATATGACAGATGCAAAGGCTGGCACCGTCACCATCCAGAACTATGGCGGCAGCAGCACCTATATCTACAAACATGACACAACAAAACCGGCAGACGCCAACAGTGGTTACGCTATCCTTGGCGGAGATGTGAAGATTTCTCACGCAGACAAAGGCAGTGAGATCACCCTTCTTACCGATCGCACTGGTTTGGATTTCGCTTCAACCAAAGCAGATGAGAAGAACCTCATCAGCGGTACGCTGAATGCGCTCGCGGGAAAACTCTACTATACGGGCTACGCAGATGGAAATCTTAGCGGAACGGTCAAGATCGCAGAAGGCCTGACAGCGTCTTCTGCCAGCTTGAGATCTGAAACCATCACTTTCTCCACCGCTGATACAGGTACCAAGAAGGCAGGACAGGGCTTCTATGATTATACTCCGGCGACGGACGAGAAACCTCATGAAACCGGTCCTATTGTAAAATCCGAAAACATTGATGAAACACGTGTTGGCGATGTCAACGGCATTGTTTCTATCAATGTTACCGAAGCGCAGGATAGTGTAGCTGCCAGTGCGCCTAGCGCTATGTATGTAGCAGGCGACGCAGTAAGCCCGCTTGTTGTTGATTTACAGGGCCACACCTTGAAGCTCAATGCCAACAATCAAACTGCTAATTGCGTGTCTACGGTTTACGTTGATGACAATAAGAGCATGGAGATTAAGGATTCCAAGGGCAATGGTGTGCTGAAGGTTTCCGCCGGTCTTGGTGCTGACGGAAATACTGACACTAAAGCTAAGTATGTCTATGGCATTCGTGTAGGTGAAAACGGCAGCTTTACCGCAAATACTGATGTTGAGATAGACGGAGTTAAATCTAGTGCTACTCAGCGTGCTTATGGTTTATATGTAGGTACCAAAGGCAATGTCGTATTTGAAAAGGATTTGACCATCAAGAATGTTCAGACCGGCAACAAGGTTGGACCGAATACAGCCGGTATTTATGCAGACAGTTCTTCAAGTGCAAATGCGCCTATTAATATAACTGTTAAAGGCAATCTTAATATTGAAAACGTATTGGGAAGTGCAATCCGTGCACTGAATACTTCCACTATATCTACTGCCGGCGCAACAATTAAAGCTGCGGATATGTCTAACGGTACTGCAAATAGCCAATATTATGCGTTGCAGGCTAACAAGGGGACTATTAACCTGAATACCGGTGAAGGCATTACTGCCGGAGTTCTGGACGTTACCGGTGACATGAAGGTAACAGATAATAAAGCTTCTGTTATCAATGTCAATATGACGAAGGGTTCCCAATGGACAGGCGCAGTAAGCAATATTCCAGGCAGTACTTATAATGCACCTGCTGGTCAGTTTAATCTGACAATGGCAGAAGGATCCGTATGGAATCATGAAACCGGGCGTTCAGTAGATACGCTGAAGACAACGTTTGCCGGCAGCAATGTATCTAAGCTGGACGGCTCCGGTGCAATCTATCAGAATTCCGACAAGGGTATTACCGTATATAATTACAGCGGTGACACGACTGTTGTTTATGGCCATGATGCAAATGATCCGCTGACCATCAATGGCGGTGATTTTACGATCAAGGCTGCCGCTGCCGATTCCAAGATCACTTTGGTTACCGATAGCCAGGGGATTACCGGTGGTTTTGCGGATGGTGATACGGCAGCAGAAAAGAATCATGTCAAGGAAGTACTGAACAAGCTGGCTAATAAGCTGTTCTATACAGGCTACAAGGATGCAAATCTGTCTGGCGTCGTTAAGATTGCAGACGGTCTGACGGCATCTAGTGTAAGCGCTACTGTCAAAGCTTCCGGCGATGTGACCTTCTCTGACGGAACTAATGGGACGAAAAAGGCAGGCCAGGGATTCTACGCCTATACGCCGGAACAGGAGAAACCCAATTATAAAACGGGCGCAATTACCAAGTCTGAAGATATCAGCCTGAGCCGTGAGCTGGATGAAAGCGGCGTGGCGCATGTTTCTGTAACTGAATCGAATGCCGGGGGTGGTAAATTCGCCTTAGTGTAAAATTTTACTCGGTAGGGGAAT
>ULMK01044633.1_pt1 | contig 11755 bp, 7 predicted proteins | sample 1951621 | NCBI WGS metagenome assembly ULMK01 (sample SAMEA4835547, study PRJEB28245) | human gut metagenome | biome: gut microbiome; material: fecal sample | place: Denmark | collected 2008
CAAAACCCTTGTAGCAGTAGGTAATCGTGAGTCATCGTTTACCGGTGGATTGAACAATACCCTTACTTGGAAGAATTTTACTTTCAATATGCTATGGGAATTCCGTGTAGGTGGCGATGTGGTCAACGGTACTCAATATGCTATGGATAACAGCGGTGTGAGCCAGTTCTCTGCCGATGTACGCAATCGTTCTCTCACTGTAACGGGTGTCAATGCCAATGGTGACCCAGTGACCAATACTTGGGAAGCCGATAAAACCTATACTTTTAATGGAGTACAAATGAGTGGCTACAACATCATTAAGGATTACTATCAGAACTATTACTCCAAGGAGTCAGCCAACTATATTACCGATGTCAACTCTTTGCGTTTGCGTTCTGTTTCATTGAGCTATGAGTTTCCTAAAACGTGGCTTTCCAAGATTGGATTTGTAAAGCGTGCTTCGGTATCGGTAGCTGCTACCAATCTATTGCTCATCACCAATTACGACGGTGATCCTGAAGTGGCTGCCGCCGGTGCGGGTGTAGGTGGCTCATCATCAGTAGGATTTGACTACTGCGGTGTACCTGCCACTTCTACCATGTCGTTTGGCTTGAATCTTACTTTCTAACTCTTAAAAAACAGAAGCAATATGAAATTATTCAAATCTATGATATTATGTAGTGTGGGTGCCCTTATGACTTTGTTCTCGGGGTGTAGTGACTGGCTCGATGTAAATGTCGATCCCGAAAATCCCACAGCCGGAAATGCGACCTATGATTCACGATTGGCACATATTGAATTTTATACCAACAGTGCCACTCAGTTTGCTGCTTGGCGTTCCAGTATGTCTATGGGCGATTGGACACGCTATTATGACGGCGGCACTTATTGGAATATGTCTTATTGGAGTCCTCAGACCGGTGCCGTTACCACTCCCTACCAATGGTGGTTCTGTGGAGCTGCTGTAAATATTCCATTTTTGATTGACAAGGCTACGGCAGCCGAGGCTTGGCATTATGTGGGTGCAGCTCGCGTAATTCGTGCCTATGGTTTTATGCTTATGACAGACCTTTATGGAGAAATGCCTTACAAGTCGAGTGAGGCTGAAGCCGGTGTTACTCCTACCTATAATGACGGAAAAACAATCTATTTGGGCTGTTTGGCCGATCTTGACACCGCTATCGAGATGTTCCAAAAAGAGCAAGGGTCTGCGACAGCTTCGTTGGCTGTAGGCGATATTTGGAATGGTGGTAGTGTAGACAAGTGGCTTAAATTGGCATATTTACTTAAAGCACGTTACATTAACAAGCTTATTAAAAAGGGTGAAGGCAGTTATCTTGAAGGGAAATACGATGCCGCAGAAATCTTGGCTTGTCTTGACAAGGCTCAGCAAAGCAATGCCGACAATACCGTATTCAATCATATTGATGCCAATAATTCGCATGATGTATTGGGATGGGACGAACCGGTTGATTATTCACCGCTCTTTTCTGTATGTGGCATGAATGCCGGCTATATGCCTACCAAGATGCTTTACGATAATCTGACAAATTTTGCCGGAAGTGGAATAGAAGATCCGCGTGCCGATAAGATTTTACCTTGGGCATATTCGAAGCAATCAAGTAATTCACCCGCAGAGGTGAAGTTCAAAAACGGTTGGCGTCGTTCTATGGGTGTAGACATGATTGGCAATGATAGTCCCAGCCTTACCGGCGGACCGTTGCGCTCGAACTTCTCGGCAGCCAAAGGTTGGTGGATTGACAGTGAATCTTCTACCCGTAAGGGGGACACTATTTATGTAGAGTGTACCAGTCAGTGCAAAGCTTATCAAGGACGTCCTGATTTACTTTATCGTCGCGATGGCACTGATGCCTCTCGCGAATCGGGAACTTTCTATACTCGCGTGTCTTCTCCCACCTATATTGGAACCTATGCCGAAGCTTGTTTCATACGTGCTGAAGTACTCTTTAACCAAGGTAATAAAGGAGCGGCTTTTAATGCTTATAAGAAAGGTATTGCAGCCAGTATCGACGGTATGAACGATAAGTTGAAAGTGTGGTGCCGTGAAGATGCCAATTTGGAAGCATGCCCCTCGTTCTCTCCTATGACGCAAACCGATATTGACAACTATTTGAACAATGGTATCGGCACTGAAGAGAATATTACTTTGGGCAAGATTCTTACTCAAAAGCGTTTGGCATTGCATTTTTCCATGGAAATTTGGAACGATATGCGTCGCTACGATTTTAATCCGGAGCTTTTCTTAGGCTGGGGTATTCCTGCACGCTATGGCGTTGATGCTACTGCCCAAAAGAATATTCCGCAAGGTAAACAGTTCCGTCGTTGGCAGCAATGCAGTCATGAACTCAACTACAATACGGCCAATCTGCAAGCTATCGGTGCCACTGTTCCGGGAGCTGATACTTCAATTGCACTTTGGAATGCTGCCGAGGACGTATGGACTTTACCCGTATGGTGGGACAGTGCCCAAAACTAATTTTTCATTGCATTTTATTTTGTGATACAAATTCATTATCTTTACGCCCAAAATGTGGATTTTAAGATATAGTTAAGATATTGAAGGCTCTAATGGTCTTCATTCATAGATGATGATTGGAACAGCCGGTTCGTGAGAATCGGCTGTTTTTTTGTTTCGTTTGTTTGCATATCAACGGCGGTAATATGTTACTTTTGCCCTAAAACCGAAGATAGGCTGCACCTCAGCATAAAAAATGGACAAGTTCATTTTATTTTGCATTCGGTTTGTACTATCTTTGCGAGAAATAGCTGAGATGGTGTGAACTGTCTTTGCAAAGATTAGTCTATATATGGAACAAAGCAAGAAATTTATCTCTCCGGGGGCATGGTTCTCCATGACTTATCCGGCAGACTGGAATGAATTCGAGGACGGGGAAGGCTCTTTCCTTTTTTATAACCCCAATGAGTGGACCGGTAATTTTCGCATTTCGGCTTTCAAAGGGAATGCTACATATGGCAAGGACTCCGTGAAGCAAGAGTTACGGGAAAACTCCTCTGCCATTCCGGTTAGGATAGGCCGGATGGAATGTGCATATAGTAAGGAGATGTTCGAGGAAGAAGGTGCGTACTATACTTCCCATTTATGGATAACGGGCGCGGATGAAGTTGCCTTTGAATGTTCGTTTACGGTGAAGAAAGGAGAGCCGGTTGCAGAAGCGGAGAAGATTATCGCTTCGCTGGAAACGCGGAAGGATGGAGTGAAGTATCCAGCGGAGATAATTCCGGTGCGCCTTTCGGAAATCTACCAGATTAATGAAGCATACGAGTGGGTGGATACTACTATAAAGGAATTGTTGAAGAAGGATTTCCAGGGAGCCGAGGAAGACATTGCCAAGATGCAGCAGATGATGGAAGAAAGCAACATCAGCCCTAAAAAGAAAGATGCGTGGCTGGCTTTTGGCATTGTGCTTTGTGTTATTTTCGCCAATGAAGTGGACGGTATGGAATGGCGTACCTTGGTGGACGGAAACCGGGAAGCGCCCATATTGCTGAACACGTCTACCGGTGAATGGATAGACCCCATGAAGCTGGTTTGGAGCAAAGTAAAGGCAGGAGGTAAAGTGAATCTGCCGGAGATATACAGCTCCTTGTTCTAAGGTCCGGTCATCTCGGTACTGTGATTTTCAACTTTCAATTTTCATTTTTCAACTATTAAAGCATTGGCAGCAGTAAATTCAATTCTTCAGGTGGAAAACTTGACCAAGTCGTTCGGTGACTTGGTACTATTCGAAAATATTTCTTTGGGCTTGTCCGAGGGACAGCGTGTCGGGTTGATAGCCAAGAACGGTAGTGGCAAGACGACATTGCTCAATATCCTTTCCGGCAAGGAAGGGTATGACAATGGCACCATTTCCTTCCGTCGTGATTTGCGTGTGGGTTATCTGGAACAAGACCCGCAATATCCCGAAGAGCTGACCGTGCTCGAAGCGTGCTTCCATCATGGCAACAGTACTGTCGAGTTAATCAAGGAATATGAACGTTGCATGGAAACGGAGGGGCATCCCGGCTTGGACGAAATTCTGGTGCGTATGGACCATGAAAAAGCTTGGAAGTACGAGCAGAAGGCGAAACAGATTCTGTCTCAACTTAAAATACGTGATTTCAGTCAGCACGTAAAGTATCTGTCCGGCGGACAGTTGAAGCGTGTGGCACTTGCCAATACCCTTATCACTGAGCCCGATTTGCTGATATTGGACGAGCCTACCAACCACCTCGACCTCGATATGACGGAATGGCTGGAGGAATATCTCCGCCGGAACAACCTCAGCTTGTTGATGGTGACACACGACCGTTATTTCCTCGACCGGGTATGCTCCGAAATCGTAGAGATAGACAACCGGCAGATTTATCAGTATAAAGGCAATTACAGTTATTATCTGGAGAAGCGCCAAGAGCGTATCGAGGCCAAGACTGTGGAGATAGAACGTGCCAATAACCTCTACCGCACAGAGCTGGAATGGATGCGCCGCATGCCGCAAGCCCGCGGGCACAAGGCACGCTATCGGGAGGATGCCTTTTACGAGTTGGAGAAGGTGGCAAAGCAGCGTTTCAACAACGACAATGTAAAGCTGGACGTTAAGGCTTCTTATATAGGCAGTAAGATATTCGAGGCAGACCATCTGTACAAATCCTTTGGTGACTTGAAGATTCTGGATGATTTCTCTTACATCTTCTCCCGTTACGAAAAGATGGGTATCGTAGGGAATAACGGTACGGGCAAGTCGACCTTCATCAAGATACTGATGGGGTTGGAGCAGGCAGACAGCGGTACGCTGGACATTGGCGAGACGGTCCGCTTCGGTTACTACTCGCAGGACGGCTTGCAGTTTGACGAGCAGATGAAAGTGATTGATGTAGTGCAGGACATTGCCGAAGTCATAGAACTGGGCAACGGCAAGAAGCTGACGGCATCGCAATTCCTGCAACATTTCCTGTTTACTCCCGAGACACAGCACAGCTATGTCTACAAGCTGAGTGGGGGAGAACGCCGCCGCCTCTATCTGTGTACGGTCCTGATGCGCAATCCCAACTTCCTGGTGCTGGATGAGCCGACCAATGACCTCGATATTGTGACGCTGAATGTGCTGGAAGAGTATTTGCAGAATTTCAAAGGATGCGTGATTGTGGTGAGCCACGACCGTTATTTCATGGACAAAGTGGTAGACCATCTGTTAGTGTTCAACGGACAAGGGGACATCCGCGACTTTCCCGGCAACTATACACAATATCGCGACTGGAAAGATGCGAAAGTCCATCAGGAAAAGGAGAAAGAGAAAGAAGCCGCCAAGGCTCAGGAGGACAAGACGGCGAAGGTGCGTCTGAACGAAAAGCGGCGCATGTCTTTTAAGGAAAAACGCGAGTTTGAACAATTGGAGCAGGAGATAGCTGACCTGGAAACCGAAAAGAATGCAATTGAAGAGGCTTTGTGCAGCGGTACTTTGTCTGTGGACGAACTGACGGAGAAGTCGAAACGTTTGCCGGAATTGTCGGACTTGATTGACGAAAAAACATTGCGCTGGCTGGAGCTGAGTGAGATAGAATCGAACTGAAGTTCGAAATTGAAAATTAAGAATTAAAAATTAGAACTGAGAAAGTGGGAAATCTGACGAATTATCATAGCCATAGCCTTTATTGTGACGGGCGTGCCGGCATGGAGGACTTTGTGCGTTTTGCATTGAGTGAAGGTTTTACATCTTATGGCTTTTCATCGCATGCTCCATTGCCTTTTTCTACGGCATGGACTATGGAGTGGGATATCATGGACGACTATCTATCTGAATTCCATCGTCTGAAGGAGAAGTATGCCGGACGTATCGAACTGTATATCGGTCTGGAGATTGATTATCTGAATGAAGCGAGTAATCCGTCCATCGCCCGTTTCAGGGAGTTGCCGTTGGACTACCGTATTGGTTCTGTACATCTTCTCTACAATGACAAAGGGGAAGTGGTGGATGTAGATGTACCTGCGGATACCTTTAAGACCATTGTAGACGGACATTTCTGCGGTGACTTGGAGCATGTGGTCCGTCTCTATTATGGTAGGTTGACGAGGATGCTTGAGCTGGGTGGTTTTGATATTGTGGGCCATGCCGATAAGATGCACTACAATGCAGCATGCTATCGCCTGGGATTGCTGGACGAGCCTTGGTATGATGAGCTGGTTAGGGCGTATTTCGCAGATATTGCCCGTCGCGGCTATCAGGTAGAGGTCAATACCAAAGCCTATCATGACTTGGGCACTTTCTATCCCAATGAGCGGTATTTCTCCTACCTGCATGATTTGGGTGTACGTGTGCAGGTAAACAGTGATTCACACTATCCGGAACGGATAAGCAACGGACGTCCCGAAGCTTTGTGTGCCTTGAGGAAAGCTGGATATGAATCGGTGATGGAACTACACGGAGGAGAATGGAAAGAGATGCCTATCGTGTTTTGAGTGAATAGGATACAAAAACTCCTGACTTGCCTTTTTGTAAAGGTAGTCAGGAGTTTTTCTTTCTATTATGAACTATTCTGTTTTCAGTAAAAAGTCATCAATCGCCTTTTTGTAGGTAGCCTTATCGGCTGCTCCGCGGAAGAGCTGAGGCTCTCCATTCATAGGGATGAATACAAAAAGAGGGATGCTTGTTGCATTGAACAACGCTGCCAGTTCCTTTTCCTTATCCACATTGACTTTGTAGACAACGATTTTATCGGCATACTCTTTGGCCAGTTCCTTCATAATGGGAGCCACCATGCGGCAAGGTCCGCACCAGTCGGCATATAAGTCTATGATGGCAGGCTTGTTTCCCTTGTATTTCCAGTCCTGGGATTTCTCATAGTCGAACACATCCTTGATGAACATGGCTTTGTTCATGACGATAACTTCTCCGTTTGTTTGAGCATAGGCCAGCATGCAGGAAAACACGAGGGCAACCATTGCTATAATCTTCTTCATTTCTTCTTGTTAAGAGTTTTGTTCTATAACGGCTTTCAAATCCTTACCGCTGATGACACCCGAGTGGCGCCATACGGCTTCACCTTTCTTAAATACGATAAATGTCGGTACTGCTTGTATGCGGTAGCGGGCAGCAAGTTCTTCGTGCTGGTCTACATCTATTTTGGCGATACGGGCAGCATCTCCTATTTCGTTTTTGAGTTCCTCCAGTACCGGATGCATGGCCTTGCACGGGCCACACCAGGTTGCAAAGAAATCAACTAAAACGGGCTTTTCTGATTGTATCAATTCTTCAAACTTTTCCATAATTTTTTCCTTTCTGTTTTTATTTATTTGTAATGATAACAAAATAGGAGGAGGATTTGTTCGCTAAATCATTATTTAATCGTCATCTCTTCAATGAGATGCGAAGCTCCCGCGTATTTGTCGATGATGAACAAGGTGTAGCGGATGTCTACACATGCTGCTCGTTGGGAGGACGGACGGAAGGCAATGTCGCCAGTCAGACCTTCGTAATTGCGGTCAAAGCCGGTACCTATCAGTTCTCCTTTGGCATTGAACACTGGGCTGCCGGAGTTTCCACCGGTATTGTCTGTGTTGACAATGAAGCAGATGGGCATTTCGCCGTTCGGCATGGCATAACGTCCGAAATCCTTTGCCTGGTACAGCTGTTTCAGTTTGGCGGGGACTACAAACTCCCAATTGTCGGGATCTTCCTTCTCCATAGCTCCTTTCAGAGTGGTGTAGTAATCATATTTCACACCGTCTGCCGGAGCGTAGGGGAGCACTTGACCGTAGGTCAGGCGCAAGGTGGAGTTGGCATCCGGATAGATGGGCTGACCATTGGCAAGTTTCATGTCCATCATGCCCTTTACCCATACCTTGTGGGCGGCATTGTAGTTTTTATTGGCATCCATCATGGCAATGGAGGTCTGAAGCAGGCCGTCCGTGATGGAATATTTCAGCAAGACCATCCAGTCTGTATTAATCTTGTAGAGGCTGGGCTTGCGGATGAACTTGGCAAAGTTCTCCTTGTTGCCGAAGATGGAATGTTCAAAGCAGGCGTCGATGAAAGCGTCGCTGTTGCCCTTGAAACGCTTGTCTATGATTTGGAAAATACCGATGCGTTGTTCGGCAGGGATATACTTCATGTAGATTTTCAGCATTTCCTTGCCAACAATACGTTCCACTTCGGGGAAGGGGACAGAGGCAAAGTAGCGGTCGGCTGCCTTCTGAAGGCTGTCTTTAGCTGCTGCAATCTGTTTCTTGTCCTTGTTCTTCAAGGCAGATACCAGTCCTGCGGTGCTGGGGATACGCATGAAATCGAGTCCCGTCACCAGTGCTTCCTGAATGGCTTGCTGGTGGTAGAGGGCTGGACGGCGTTGCTTTACGATGGCGCGTATCTGGTCGAATGCTTGCTGATAGCTATTGTCGTTCAGCGAGCGTCCGCGTGCCAGGAGTGCCTCTTGCTGTGCACGTTTAGTGTCCAATACGTTCAGACGGACGAGACCTTCGTTCATACCGATGGCATTTTTCCAGTAGTTGGCAGAAGATGCATACTTGCTGGCATAGTGGATGCGTACGGCATCGTCTTGCAACATTTGTTTCATCAGAGCTTTCTGGCGGACATCGCGCACGTGGTGGCGCATGAAGTTGGTGGTTTGCATACGCTCTTCCACCTCGTCGGAAATCATGTAGCGCCAGTTGCGTCCGGGGAATCCCATGACGAAGGTAAAGTCGCCCTCGCGATAGCCGTCAAGACTGATGGTGAGATGTTTCTTCACTTTTAGGGGAACGTTGTCTTTGCTGTAAGCGGCGGGTTTCCCGTCTTTGTCGGCATAGATGCGGAAGATGGAGAAATCTCCCGTGTGGCGGGGCCACATCCAGTTGTCGGTGTCTGCGCCGAACTTGCCGATGGAGGAGGGGGGAGCGCCTACCATGCGGATGTCGCTATAGGTGGTCTTTACGAACAGATAGTATCTGTTTCCACCGTAGAAGGCTTTCAGTTCCAGTTTGCGGCCGGGTGTCAGGGCGATGCCTTCGGACTTGGCGAAGCGGTCGGCTACTGTCTTCAGGTATTTGGGAGACAGATAATTGGTGCCGTTCGGGTCGTCGTCGGTTTTCAGTTGTTCGTTTACGTAGTCTGTCACGTCCAGTATCCGGTCGATGTAGGTGACGGTGAGTCCCTTGCAGGGAAGCTCCTCTTCGCGGGACATAGCCCAGAAACCGTCGGTCAGGTAGTCGTGTTCCACCGAGCTGTGTTGTTGTATGGCGCCATAGCCGCAGTGGTGGTTGGTCAGTACCAGGCCTTCGGCAGAGATGACTTCGCCGGTACAGCCACCGCCGAAATGCACCACGGCATCCTTTAGGGCAATGCCGTCGGGATTGTAGATTTGGTTGGCGGGGATGAGCAGTCCGAGTTCCGTCATGGCTACTTCGTTCTGCTTTTGCAGGTCGGTGAGCATCCACATACCTTCGTCGGCGTGTGCGGCAAGGACAGAAGATGTAATGAATAATGATAATAGGATTCTTTTCATGGTGATGTGCGTTAGAAGAGCATCTGAGAGGGGGGCTATTCAGTATACGACTGAATAGGGTTAAGTATACGACTGAATGGCATTCACTATACGACTGAATGCCATTCAGTATGGGAGGTAATCTCTCAGAGGCTTTAATTTATTCTATAATGTTCATTTCTTTTATCAGATGACTGCAATTGCCCAGTTTGTCGAGGATGAAGAGCACGTAGCGTATATCCAGTGCAATGCAACGCTGCAGGTCATTGTTGAAGTTGATGTCACCGCTCAGAGATTCCCAGTTGCCGTCGAAAGCAGTACCGATGAGCTGTCCTTCGCCATTGATGACGGGGCTGCCGGAGTTACCGCCGGTGATGTCGTTCGTCGTGAGGAAGCAAACCGGCATGGTGCCGTCTGCCATGGCGTAGCGTCCGAAGTCTTTCTTTTGAATCAGTTCTTTCAGCTTGGCGGGTACCACGAATTCACGGTCTTCGGGATTCTCTTTTTCAAGGATACCGTCGGTAGTGGTATAGTAGTCGTAGTGTACGGCATCGCGTGGGCTGTATGATTTTACATTACCATAGGTCAGACGCATGGTGAAGTTGGCATCCGGATAGGAGGGGACGGGCTGTTTCATTTCACCCAAGCCACGGATGTAGGCCTTGTGGAGCAGTTCCATTCCGCTTTCCAGTTCCATGTATTGCTTTCCGAGTTCCTGCAGCTTTTCGTTCTTGGAGCGCGAGTAAGCCGTAGCAGGGTCTTTCTCGATGGCTTTCACGGTGGGCTTTGCCAGGAATTTATCCAGGTTCTTGCGGTTGGAGAGGATGGAGTTGTCGTAAATGTTGTCTACGTATGTGTTGTAGTCGCCCTTGAACTCTCCGTTGATGGTTTGGTAGAAGGAGGGCAGCTCGTCGGCGTTCAGTGCCTTGGCAAGGGCGGGCAGGATGGCTTTGGCTACGGCGCGGTCCACTTCGTGGTCGTAGTCTTTATTGTGGATACCATCGTATGCATTTTCCAACTGCTTCTTCGAAGCTTGCAGCAATGAGTCGTTCTTCTCTTCGAGCGCTTTCTTTATGTTATCCATGATAAGGTAGGTACTGCCGAATTCGATAGCACCGCGCAATGCTTCGTTGGTATAGTAGAGCTGGCGCAGCGTGGGGGTGCTTTTCTCGATGATGGCATCAATTTTCTCTACCACACCCTCGTATTCGGGTTTTCCTTGGGCAAAGGCGGCATACTTTTTCTCGATTTCGGCTTTGGCGCCCAACACGTCATTGTCGATGATTGCCTTGTTCATACCGATGGAGTTCTTCCAGTAGTTACTGCTTCCGGCAAACTTGCTGGCATACTGGATGCGGGTCTTGTCACTGGCATCCATATACTTGCGCAGCACTTCGAGGCGTACGCCGCGCATATCAATCATTGCCTGATTCACGGCGTTCATGCGTTGCTTCACTTCGCTCTGGGTGAGGTAACGTTCTGTGCTGCCGGGGAAGCCCATAATCATGGCGTAGTCACCTTCGTTCAGACCTTTGATGGAGATGGGCAGGAACTTCGGGGTTTTCAGGGGTACGTTGCTTTCACTGTATTCAGCCGGCTCTCCGTTGGCATCGGCATAGATACGGAACATGGAGAAGTCGCCCGTGTGGCGCGGCCACATCCAGTTGTCGGTCTCACCGCCAAACTTACCTACCGAGGAGGGAGGAGCGGCAACCATACGCACGTCGCTGTATACCTTATAATAGAACATATAGAATTTGTTTCCTGCATAGAAGGGGAGTGCGCGCACTTCAATGCCCGGTTTACCCTTCAAATCGCTCTTCTCCAGTTCCTCTTTTGCCAGTTTGTTGAGGAACGGGGAAGTCAGTGCATCGATTTCCGTCACTTCGCCTGCCTTTATTTTAGCATTGACAAGGTCGGTGATGTCTACAATGCGGTGTACGAAACGGAATTTCAATCCCGGGGTGGGCAGTTCTTCACTGCGGTTCATGGCCCAGAAACCATCTGTCAGATAATCGTGTTCCACGCTGCTGTGCTGCTGTATGGCACCGTATCCGCAATGGTGATTGGTCAGAATCAGTCCTTCCGGAGAGATGATTTCGCCGGTACAGCCACCGCCAAAGATACCTACAGCATCTTTCAGTGACACGCCGTTGGGATTGTAAAGGTCGTCAGCCTCCAGCTTCAGTCCTTGCTTTTTCATCATGTCGATGGAGTTCTGCTGCTTCATCAGTTGCAACAACCACATTCCTTCGTCTGCACGCGCAGAGCAGACTGTCAG
>ULMK01024543.1_pt1 | contig 11728 bp, 10 predicted proteins | sample 1951621 | NCBI WGS metagenome assembly ULMK01 (sample SAMEA4835547, study PRJEB28245) | human gut metagenome | biome: gut microbiome; material: fecal sample | place: Denmark | collected 2008
ACGAAAGTTCATCCATGACCTCGCCCAGCGATATTGGGAACTGTGTGAAAAGTAAAAAGGTAAAAAAGTAAAAAGAGCCTTAACTCCCGTTCGTCCCCGTCCCCTCAAGTCTTGAAAAATAGCCCCTGGTGTTTTTGCATCAGGGGCTTTTAACTTTATGGGGGACCAGCGATGGAATCGCTGGGGACGGGGACGAACGGGGGTAGGCCTTTTTTACCTTTTTACTTTTTTACCTTTAAAAGCCCCTTCAGGTCGGCGATGATGGCCTGGGTGTAGGCTCTTATCTGAGATTCTGACAGATCGCTGATATGCTCGGGAGCGAGGGCGGCGATGTGCTGTCGGGTCTCCATCTCTATCATCGTGGCGATAGGGAGGAGCTTGTGGGCTGTCTTGCCGATGGCTTCTATTGATAACTCGCCTTCTGTTGCCTGCTGGAGGTTCTGGAGATGGGATGACAACTCCTGTTTGACGGTGCTGAGTATCTCGGCTTCTGCCTCCGGATCGCCTTCTGCAAAGGTCAGAAGGGGTGCAAAGCGGGAATTCTTATTGTTTTTCTCTGCTATATCCTCTGCTGCTGATGCGATATCCCTTGTTTCCTCTGCCATATCCTCTGTTTCTGATGCTGCATCCTCCAAACCGAGGATTTCTTTCAGCTTCTCTGTGCTGAACGGCTTGAAAAGGCAATCGTCGAAACCGGCTTCTTTCAACTCTCTGATGATGCTGGCATCGTGGGCGGTCATCGCTACTACCTTCATGTGGCTGTGGTTGATGTGCTGAATCATCCTGATGCCGTTCATCTCGGGCATTTCGATATCCATCATCATCAGCGCAGGATGCTCGTTGTGGAGCACGGTGAGCGCCTCGGCTACATGCAGACAGGCAAAGACTTGCCAACTGTCGCCTATCAGCTTCTTCAGCATCTCCTGAAGCAGACGGAGCTGCAACGGGTCGTCATCGAGCAGCAGTATCTTGTGGTTTTCGAAATGGGGCTTGGTTGGGGCGAGGGGCTTCTGCTCTTCTGCCTCTTCTGCTGCAGGAGCGGTACCTAAGGCAAGCGGAATGGTGACGGTGAAGGTGCTGCCCTTGTCCTTGACGGATTCCAGACGCAGGGTGCCCTGAAGCAGATTGACCAGTTCCTGGGTGATGTTCAGTCCGAGACCGGTGCCCTCGATGCCCTGGGCACTCTTCAGACGGGTGAACGCCTGGAATACCTTCTGGCGCTCTTCGGTGGTCATGCCCTTGCCGGTATCCCTTACCGAGAAGGTGAGGAGGTGCTGGGGACTGATGGCTGCCTGGATGGTGACGCTGCCCTTATCAGTATACTTGATGGCATTGCTCACCAGGTTGTTGAGTATCTGACGGATACGGAAGGCATCGGCACGGTAGTAGGTCTGCGGACTGCTGATGCCATCGAGCTCCAGATGCAGTTCCAGTCCCTTCTCCTGGCTCAGGATCTGCATCTCTCCGGCACACTGGCGGAACATGTCGGCAGGCGAGAAATCTACCGGGTTCAGCTTCATCAGTCCGTTTTCCAACTGGTGATAATCGAGCAGGGCGGCAACGAGCCGGGAGAGATGGGTGGCAGAACCCTTGATGCTGTTGAGGCAGGAGATGGCCTGCGGGTTGTCGACATAATCCTTCATCAGGTCGATGAAGCCCGAGATGCTGGCAGCTGGAGCCTTGATATCGTGGGTGATGGTGAGGAGCAGGCGTTCGCGCTGGTTCATGATGCGCCTGATTTCCTCGTTAGCCTCTTCGAGATTCTCGCGGTAGATGCGTTCCTTCTGCGTATCGCGGTAGATGTAATAGACGAGGATGACGGCGGCTGTGATGGCTACGATGGCAAGCAGACCTATCTGCCAGAGCAGATTCTGGCGCGCCTGCATCGCCTGGTTGATAGCCTGCTGCATCGCCTGACGTTCGCGCTGGTGGATATCGTTGAGCTGCTGGGAGGAGCGCAGGGCGAGGCGGGCATTGGTTATCTGCAGGTCTCTCACCTCGCGGTTGATGGCATCGTGGTTATCGCGCATAGACTGCTTCTCCTTGCGGTCAATCTGTTCCAGGATATCGGCTACGTTTCCGGCTAAGTTGACCGGGGTAGAGAGGGTATCGGTGACAGCCTGGTTGCTGTCGCGTCTGATGCTGAGCGTTTCGGCATGTTCCTTCTTGAAGGCATCGGCAAGGCGGCGGAAGAAGCCCTTGCGGGTTTTCATCACCTCTACGGTAGTGTTCTTTGCTACGTGGGTCTTGGGTGCCTTGGAATGCACGACAACGGAATCTTCGCCACTGTTGAGGCTGTTCATCTTCTCATGCAGATAGTTGTGGGATGACTTGCCCTGCATGGCGCGGGTAAGCTGCTGCAGATTGGTCTGTTCCTCCTTGAGCAGGTTGGACATGGTGCTGTCGGCTGCCTGTCGCTTTTCGATATAGTCGCGGGTTGCCTGGTTGATAGCGAGCACGGTTGTGGTGTTGCGATATACCAGCCCTATCGCCAGAATCAGTACGATGGCGACGATGATGTAACCCAGGGCTACCTTGAAAGGAACGTTTGTTTGCTGCATCTTCTTATCTTTTAATGTTTTGAGTCTTTTTGCTATTTGCGTGCAAAGTTAATCAAAAATGCGATATAAACCAACGAAAACAGGAGATAAATGCCAAAATCTGGTCATCTATCTCCTGTTTCATTGAAAGCGACGCGTAATTACTATTTTCTGAAGGTGGATTTACTTTGCTACGGTTGAATCCACTGTTGCTGCTGGAGTCTCAACAGGTGTTGCTGTTGTGTCGGCTGGAGCTACTGTGTCTACTGGTTCTGAACCTGCAACGCTTACCATTCTGTTACCTGCAAATACATTGCTAACTGATACCATTGCTACTGCTGCGATAACTGCAAATACTAACTTTTTCATAATTCTTTTGTTTTTTAATTGTGAATATTATTTTGTTTATTAATTCTCTTGTTGAAACTCATTTGCGAGTTCGCTAAATAATATCACAATAGGCGTGCCAAAAATCGATGAATTTGGTTAAGTGTCTGATAATCAGGGTTGATGGTGTTTTGTGCCAGAAACGGGATGTGGGGAAAGTGGGGAAAAGGTGTAGAAAAATTCCCCAATATAGTGTGGAATATATTGGGGAATCGGGGTGTGGCATGTTTTACTCCATGCCGTATTTCTTCATTTTGTTGTAGAGTGTCTTGCGGTCGATGGCAAGCAGTTGGGCTGCCTTGCTCTTGTTGCCGTGGGTGGCTCTCAGGGCAGCGGCGATGCTTTCCTGTTCCGACTGTTCGCTGTGCAGCTGCATATTGATCGGTCGGGCGGTGGAGGTCTGTGCCATCGTCTTCTCCAGTTCCTGGGCACCGATATACTTGCCACGGGCGAGCAGGGTGGCGCGCTTCATCACATTGTTCAGTTCGCGCAGGTTGCCCGGCCAGTCGTATGAGGCAATGATTTCGGAGGCTTTGGCATCCATTCCGAGCACATTCTTGCCCAGTTCCTGGTTGGCGTGCTTGATAAAGAGGTTGGCAAAGAGGAAGATATCGGCACCTCTGTCCTTGAGGGCAGGCATGTAGATGGTAAACTCGTTGATGCGGTGATAGAGGTCCTCTCTGAACTTGCCTTCGGCTACCGCCTGCGCCAGATTCTCGTTGGTGGCACAGATGAGTCGGATATCCACATCAATCTCCTGCGTGCTGCCCAGCGGACGGATTTTCCTCTCCTGCAAGGCTCTGAGAAGCTGCACCTGTACTTCGTAGTTGAGGTTTCCCATCTCATCGAGGAAAACCGTTCCGCCGTTAGCTATCTCGAAGGCACCCTTCTTATCCTGTTCGGCTCCGGTAAAGGCACCCTTCTTATATCCGAAGAATTCAGATGCTGCCACCTCCTTAGGAATGGCGCCGCAGTCGATGGCATAGAAAGGTTTGTCCTTGCGCAGACTCTGTTCGTGGATGCTGCGCGCCACATATTCCTTTCCGGTGCCGCTGGCTCCGAGAATGAGCACTGACATCGGGGTTGGGGCAACGAGCGAAACGAACTCGTAGAGCTGTTTGGAAGCCTCGCTTTCACCTTTTATATATCTAGGAACCTCCGTAGCGCCCTGCTGCTCTTCTTGGGGCGCATCCTGCATGGCGGCAGATTCCGCACGCTGAGGGGTTGAAACCGCAGAAGCAGCCGACTGGATAGCCTCACGGATTTTCTCTAAGAGGATTTCGGGATGGAAGGGTTTAGCCACGTAATCGGTAGCACCCGATTTCATGGCACATACAGCATTCTGAACCTCTGCATAGCTAGTCATTACGATAAAAGGCAGGTGGGTATCGGACTTTCTGATATGCTGGAGCAATACCAGTCCGTCATGGTCGGGCAGGCGCAGGTCGGAAAGAACCAAATGGAATGCATCGCCGGCTCCCATCGCTTTGATGGCAGCGCCTACGGATGTTACCCTTTCTACATCGAATCCTTTCTTTTTGAGCCAAGTCTGTATCATTGTTCCGAATGCCAAATCGTCTTCTACAATCAATATCCTCTTCATAATGTTCTGTTTTATCCTCTTCTATAATATCGTTATATATAACTTTGTGCAAAGGTACGGAAAAGTTGTATGGAAAGCTATTTAATTCACATTATTTAGCAATAAAACCGACTAAAATTCTACAAACCCTGTTCTATTATCTTATTTTTAGTGAAAAGAGCAATTGTTTTCGGATAAAAGCATGCTAGTTGCTTTATTTTTTGTATCTTTGCAACCATGTTAAAACAAGATTTAGAGTCATGAATCCGATAGTACAAACCATCATATTGTCAGCTTCGGCGGTGCGCATGTTGCCGCATATCGCTTTGTATCTGCTCCATAAGAAGGAGATAGATGCCGACCTGCTGAAGGTGCAGGACAGGAAGCCTACGGTGCTCAACCTGATTAAGGCATGCACCCGCGAAAGGAGTTTCCGCAATCTGTTTTATTACCGCATGGGCGAATACCGTTCGGTTTTCATCAGCTGGCTGTTGCCTCCTGAGCGTACGATGACCATCTGGTGTCCGCATATCGGGAAGGGTGCGCATCTGGAGCACAGCTATGCCACCTATCTCAACGCAGAAAGCATAGGTGATGACTTCTACTGTCTGCAGATGGTGACGCTGGGCAACGGCAAGGGCGGCAGACCTACCATCGGAAATGACGTGAAGATTTATACCGGCGCCACGGTATTCGGCGGCATCCATATCGGCAATCACGTGACGATAGGCGCCGGTGCTGTGGTATTCCAGGATATTCCCGACGGGGCTACCGTGGTAGGGAATCCGGGGAGAATCATTCAGAAATAATCAATTTAAAGATAGAGAATATGAACTATGCATTGATCATAGCCGGAGGTTCTGGCAATAGAATGGGACAGGACATCCCAAAGCAGTTTATGCATGTAGACAACTGTCCTATCATCATCCATACGATGATGGCTTTTCAGAAGCATCCTGATATTCAGGGTATTGCTGTGGTATGTCTGGCAGGTTGGGAAACGGTACTGCAGTCGTATGCCAACCAGTTCTGCATTACCAAGCTGAAATGGATATTCCCTGGCGGAAGCAATGGTCAGGAGTCAATCCACAATGGTATCTATGGCTTGAAAGAGGTGGGATGCGGTGATGACGACCTGGTGCTGGTGCATGATGCCGTGCGCCCACTCTTGTCGCAAGACATCATCTCGTCCAATATCGCCATCTGCCAGAAGTATGGCTATGCCATTACGGGTATCAAATGTAGAGAGGCTATCCTGGAGAGCGAAGATGGTTTTACGACCAACACCAGTATTCCGCGCGACAAACTGATCCGTACCCAGACACCCCAGACCTTCCGTTTGGGCAATCTGATAGCAGCCCACGAAGAGGCTAAGGAGAAGGGCATCACCAATTCGGTGGCATCCTGTACCCTGATGGCAGAACTGGGAGGCAGACAGATGCATATCGTGCCTGGTTCAGAGAAGAACATCAAGATAACCACCGTTGAGGATCTGGAGATACTGAAGGCACTGATGAAGGTTCAGCCTGAGGCTTGGTTAAAATAAACATGTTATGATAGGAAATTCACCATATAAGGAAGATATTGCGCGCCTTTTCCGGGAAGGTTTGGAATTGGAGCGTCTGCATGGCAAGACCATTCTTGTGGCTGGTGCTACAGGATTGGTAGGAGGCTGTGTGGTTGATGTGCTGATGCAGAATCCTGCCCGGTGCTACAAGGTGATAGCAGCCGGAAGAAACAAGGAACGTGCCCGACAGAAGTTTGCTGCCTATTGGGAGGATGAATCTTTCTTCTTTGCAGAGATAGACGTTACCCAGCCTGTCATCAAGAGCATGGACAGGATGATAGGGGAACCAGTCTATAATGAGTTGGCTGAGGGCGCTGATTACATCATCGATGCAGCCAGCAATGCGAGTCCTAACTTCTTTAAGCAGAACCCTGTAGAGGTGATGAAGGCAAACATCAACGGCGTATCCAACCTGCTGGAATATGGATTGAGTCACCGCATGCAGCGCATGGTTTATATTTCTTCGGGTGAAATCTATGGCGAGGGCGATGGCTCTGAATTTACCGAGAAGAGCAGCGGCTATGTGGATTGTGCATCGGTGCGTGCCTGCTATCCATCTTCCAAACGTGCTGCCGAAACGCTCTGCATGGCATACGGAGCAGAGTATGATGCCGATGTGGTGATAGCCAGACTGAGTCATACCTACGGTCCGGGCTTTACGGAGAGTGACAATAGGGTGTATGCCCAGTTTATCCGCAATGTTCTGAAGGGTGAGGATATCGTCCTGAAGAGTAAGGGTGAGGCTTTCCGCTCCTGGCTTTATGTGGTAGATGCCGCCCATGCCATCTTGCGCCTCCTGCTGGATGGCGAGAGGGCAAATGCCTATAATGTGGCTCATTCAGAATCGAATATCTCCATCCGCCAACTGGCAGAGCTGATAGCCCGGAAAGCGGATAGAAAGGTGGTGTTTGATATTCCTGAGGCGGATGCGCAGCAGGGCAATACCACGCCTATCACCAAGGCAACCTTCAGTACGGATAAACTCAAGGCTTTAGGCTGGAAACCGCTCTTTGATGTAGAAGAAGGTTTCGGACATACCTTGCAGGAAGTGAGGGAAGGCTAAAGCTTTCTTTTAATCTCATCCCATGTTTCCCGCTTTTCCATGTTCAGATAGTAGCGAAGGTGTTTCTCTACTCTCTGTTCTACGGGTGGAAACTTCATATAGTCGCCAAAGAAGTGGCGCAGATAGGTATCAGCCTGCTCCGGCAGCAATACGGTGGTATCCTCGAACGGGAATTCCTTGCCCTTGCCGAGCCATTCCTTCGGGAAAATCTCCTTGTAATGGTAGGAACCCGTATTTACTAGTACGTTCTTCGCCTTATCGAAGTCATAACGGTGACTCATCTCGTCCATCTGCTGGATGAGGCGGTGGCGCATCTTGCTGCGGCAGAAGAAGGCGATCGTCTTGATGGCAAAGCGGCCCCAGGTTTCCTTGTGCAGGAGCAGGGAGATGTACTCAATGAAAGTATTGTGGGTGGTTACGGCATTCAGACGGTTGATGGTCTTCGAGTATTTGCGATACAGCGCCTTTGCCGTTTCCAGGTCATCGTCGGTGGCATCAAGAGGGAAGATATCTACGTAAAGACCGATGATGCAGGGACGCTCCTTCTCCTCGATAAGGGTGGTTTCGCGATTCACGAGTTTGGAGAAATACAGAGGGTATGACTCGTTGTTGTAGGGAGTTACTACCTCGTATTTGCCAAAGTCTTCGTGTTTGGCGATTTCGAGCAGACGGTCGTAGTCGGGGCGTGGCATCAGCACGTCGATGTCATCGTCCCAGGGAATCATTCCGTGGTGACGGGCGGCTCCGATGGCGGTGCCGGCACAACAGTAATATCTGAGGTGATACTTGTTGCAGATGTCGATGAAAGCCTTCAATATATCGAGTATTGTGGCGTTCCATTCCTTCTTGATGTTCTTAATATCCATACTTTTTTCTGTTTTACGGCTGCAAAAGTAAGCAAAAAGTTTTGAACTTCAAACTATTTATGCTACTTTTGCATTCTAAAAAGTAAAAACAAGTAATATTCCATATTTATCAGATAGAAACGATGGCAGAATCATTAAAGGAAAAAACCGCCAAGGGATTGTTCTGGGGAGCGATGAACAGTGGCTCTACCCAGGTACTCAATATCCTTTTTGGCATCTTCTTGGCGCGTTTGTTGTCGCCAGCCGATTATGGTATCATCGGCATCCTCACCATATTCACCCTGATAGCGGGCAATCTGCAGAGTAGCGGGTTTACTCAGGCACTGGTGAATATCAGGAAACCCACCGACAACGATTATAACTCGGTGTTCTGGTTTAATGTCCTGGTGAGTCTTACCATGTATGTGGTGCTCTTTTTCTGTGCGCCGCTGATAGCAGATTTCTTCCATCAGCCTTGTCTCACCTCCCTGTCGCGCTTCGTATTCCTGAGTTTCTTCATCTCTTCGTTTGGCATCGCCCAGAACGGATATATGATGAAGAACATGATGAACAAGGAGATTACCATCGTTAATTTCATGGCTCTGATCAGTTCGAATGTCGTGGGACTGGTACTGGCATTCAGCGGCATGGCTTACTGGAGTCTTGCCTGGCAGCAGGTTATCTTTATCCTCGTGCTGAATATCGGAAGATATTATTATACGGGATGGCGCCCGAATTTTCATATCGATTTCGGACCGGTGAGGAAGATGTTTGGATTCAGCGTGAAACTCCTGGTTACCAACATCATCAATACGGTGAGCAACAATGTATTGACCTTTGTCTTCGGCAGGTTCTATCCGATTAATGATGTGGGTAACTATAGTCAGGCATACAACTGGGACACCAAGGCTAATTCGTTTGTTGCCAATACGGTGGGACAGATAGCTCAGCCTGTCTTGGCTTCTATCCAGAACGATAAGAACCGCGAGTTGCTGGTGTTTAGAAAAATGCTCCGTTTCACGGCATTCCTTTCTTTTCCATTGATGTTTGGTTTGACCCTGGTATCACGCGAATTCATTCTGATTACGATTCATGAGAAATGGATAGCCAGTGTGCCGCTGTTGCAGATTCTCTGTGTGAGCGGTGCCTTTATGCCGATTTATACGCTCTATCAGAATCTTGCCATCAGCAAGGGGCGTTCTGATGTGTATATGTGGTGCAACATCGGTCAAGTAGTGGGCTTGCTCGCCTTGGTGTTGTTCTGTCATCAATATGGCATCCAGACCATGGTGATAGCCTATACCTTATTTATAATAGCCTGGCTTTTGATCTGGCAGTGGATGATGAAGCGTGTTGCCGGATTGCGGTTCCTGGATGTGGCAAAGGATATACTGCCATTCATGCTCTGTGCAGCAGCCACGATGGTAGTTACCTATTTCATGACCCGCAGCCTGCAGAACATCTATCTCCTGCTGCTGGTTCGTCTGCTGGTTTCAGCCACCATCTACTTCTGTATCATGAAGCTGCTGAAGGTGCAGATATTAGAAGAGTGTATAGCTTTCTGTAAGCGAGGTAGATAAGATTCACCCTCTTGACAGGTACCCCCTTTTTGATGAGCTTGATGATGAGTCGGATGAGGCAGCTCTTAGGCTTGTAGCCGAGTGCCTGATCCACCTTTTCGAAGGCTACCTGTGCGTTTGCTGCCCAGCGGTAGGCATTGACGATGCCTATCTCTGTGGCTCTGAGATACTGATGCTTCTTATCGTTCTGCTCGAAAAAATCGATGAGTCGGCGGGTTGATTTGAAGTATGACAGGAGATTCTTTTCAGAGATGTTGTGATTGTAGGAATTCTCATTGTCGGTACGATAATAATATACCGCATCATCGATGTTCACCTTTTTGCCGTAGAACATGAACTGGGCATTCCAGAAGAGATCTTCCGCATAGTTGATGCCCTCTTCAAAGAATATCCTGTGCTCCATGATGAGCGAACGCTTATAGATTCTGCCCCACAGCCGGTTGGTGATGATGTTCTGACAAACAAGCAGTTTGAGCAGTTTCTTGTCAGAAACATCAAAAGGTTTCTGGAGTATTCCAGCTTTACCATCGCACCATTCCCGGTAGCCGCCATCAATCAGGTCGGCATGAGTGCTTTCGGCTTTTGTGGTCAGCTTCTCAACTGCATCTTCCGGCAGCATGTCATCGCTATCGGCAAATAAAAGATAGTCGCCTGTAGCTGCCATCAATGCCGTCTGTCTTGCGGCACCCACGCCCCGGTTTCTGTCGTGGTGGATGATGCGTACCTGTTGTGCTCTTTCAGGATATTCTTTCAGGAGCGATTGTAGGATACCGATGCTATTATCGGGGGTACAGTCATCTACAAAGATGTATTCGATAGACGCATACGACTGCTCGAACAGTGACCGGGCGCACTGTTCGATATATTTTTCTACTCCATAGATAGGGGTTAAGATACTTATTTTCAGCATGATGGTTTTAATCTAAGATACTTTTTTATCTTGTCGAGTTCTCTTTTTTATCTTGTGAGATACTCGAATATCAGCGTGCTATTATAGAAGAACAGGAAGATGGTGATAACTGCGAGTGTGCCACGAAGATAAGGCAGATATTTCTCCTTACAGTTTCTGATGATATATCCGATACAAACCGGAATGATGAACGCCCAATGGGCAGCCATGATATAAACCTCGTTCAGTCCGAATCCCATGACCAGATGAATGAAGGCATCGCATGCCACCCATGAGGCTGTGAGCCAGAGAAAGGCCGATCTTCTTCCCATCCAAAAGCCCATACACAGCAGAATCACGATGATACCCTCTATGATATAAGGAACGGGTGTCTGGTATTTCACGAATATCGGGCGGTGGCTGTGGATATCTTCCAGCAGATGTTCTCTGTGCAGGATAAGCGATTCGCCAAAAACGTTTTCTACCAGTGATTCTGAACGGGAGATAGACATATCTGCCCATGAAAGCATGCCCCGTTTCTGGATATTTTTGCCAGCGATAGCCTTATCGTGTTTTTGCTTCTGTTCCATCTTTGCCCTAAAAGTACTGTCTTTCGCTGCCTTTTGGGCCACGAGCCGTTCTCCTTCCAGACGGTTCGGAATGATGAAAGCCTTGTTCTGATAAATGCCTGCAGCACCTATCAGGAGGGTAGGCAAGATGATGCCCAATGCCAGATATTTCGGGCGGAAGAGTTTTTTGCCATTGGTAAAGAGGGCGGCAAGGAAGGTCTTGGCGCCATTGCTCAGCGTGATGCCTGCCGTGAAGAAAAAGAGCAGGGCTGTTTGCCACCAAGGCATGCTGCGGTGTTCCTGCTGCTGTTTGCCTGCCAGATAAAGTGTCATCGACAGGAAGAAAAGCGACATGCCGAAATGGTCATCCACAAAGGTGACGAGCAGCACGTAGGCAAAGGAAAAAAGCATCGCTGTGAGCACATTGCTGTCTATAGCCTTCAGCTGCATTACCTCTCTGAAGATTCTTCTGAAGAAGAGGGTGGAGTAGGTGGAGAAGAATGTCATCATCACCGCCACGATGGTAGTTGCCCAGTTGCGGGAGGTGAGTTCTATCAGCCAGCCGTTCAGTAGCGAGAAAGGATAGAGGAAGAAAGGGAGCATGGGATGGCGATACTCCGTGTAATACACCTTCCACTTCGAGAGGGTAAGGTAGGTGTAGGGGTCGAAACCTGAAATCTGAAAGTTCTTGGTGAAGAGCGTCCAG
>ULMK01040528.1_pt1 | contig 11655 bp, 14 predicted proteins | sample 1951621 | NCBI WGS metagenome assembly ULMK01 (sample SAMEA4835547, study PRJEB28245) | human gut metagenome | biome: gut microbiome; material: fecal sample | place: Denmark | collected 2008
AAAAGAACCGTCCCCACTGACAACCATTGACAATTTTTAAATATTTCAATATAAATATATTAATTTTAAACGATTTTAGTTATATTATTATTGCATTTTAATTTAATCTTTTATATAATTCATTTATCAGAAAAATTACAAAAAAGGAGAAGAGGCACTTGTTTAAACAAATAATGAATTATGGAAAAGCAGAAATTACATATAATCAAAAGAAACTACTTTCGGAAGAGCCTGTGCTAAGAAATCTGTTTTGGGAAACGACATTAAGATGTAATGCAAATTGTAAACATTGCGGAAGCAGAGCAGGGGAAAATATAAACATAAAAGAAGAGCTTACTACAGAAGAAATAAAAAATACACTTAAAAGTATTGCAAATAAATTAGATGCAAGTAAAATACTATTAAATATAACAGGTGGTGAGCCATTAGTTAGAAAAGATCTTTTTGAAGTAATGGACTATGCACATAATGATTTAGGATTTGAATGGGGAATAACAACAAACGGATTATTAATAAATGATGACATAATTGAAAAAATGAAAAAAACAGGAATTTCTACTATGTCAATTAGTATTGATGGAGTTGGAGAAACTCATGATAATTTTAGAAGAATAAAAGGTGCATATAATAACACGATAAATAATATAAAAAAATTGCAAAATGATAAATTTCTAAAAACATTTCAAATAACAACAGTTATAAATAAATCAAATATTAATCAACTAGAAGATCTATATAAAGTAATGGAGGACTTAGAGGTTGATTCATGGCGAATTGTAAATATGGATCCAATAGGAAGAGCAATGGATAATGATAATTTGTCTTTAGACAAAAATGACTATATAAATTTGCTTGATTTTATTGAAAATAAGCGAAAAAAATCTAAATTTGATGTTACATATGGTTGTTCACACTTTTTAGGAATGAAAAGAGAAAATACTGTTAGAGCAAATTGCTTTTTTTGTTTTTCAGGATTTACAACAGCAAGTATATTGTATAATGGCGATATCTATGTGTGTCCAAATGTTGAAAGAAGAAAAGACCTAATACAAGGGAATGTAAAAAAAGATGATTTTGTAGATGTTTGGCAAAATAAATTTAAGTGGTTCAGAAATCTAGATAAATTTAAAGTAGGTGAATGTGCAACTTGCGAAGATTGGAAATATTGTAGAGGTGATTCTTTACACACATGGGACTTTAATGAAAACAAACCAAAATTATGCTTAAATAAATTAATAAAATAAAAGGAGGAGTTACATATGAAAAAGAAAATTAAAAAAATTATTCAAATGATTACTTTATTTATCATAGGAGCAGGAGGTAAAACATTTGCTTCAGATCAAGTTCAAGTTGTATATGGACCACCACCACGTGAAATTATTAAAGAAAATATTTCTGGACTTTTTAAAAATACTTCTGGACTTTTAACTGGAATAATATCAATAATTTTATTTATAGTTGGACTAATAGTAGTAATAAATAAAAATATCAAGGGAAAAGTTAAAGCTACTATTGTATCAATTGTTGTTGTTGCAATAGTTGGTCTAAGTATCTATTATTATTCACATATATAAAGTAAAAAATAAGAGGAGGAAATCAAATGAAAAAAGAAAAAATTAAAAGCATATTAATATTATCAATAGTATCAATATTATTAATAATGCTAACAGGATGTGGAACAACTAAAGAAAAAAATGAAGAGGAAAAATCTAATAACACAAGTAATAATGAACAATCAAATGAAGCAAAGCAAGATGAAGAAGTAACAACAAATGTTGCCGAATTTGTAAAATACAAAGATGCAACATATTTTTGGAAATTATCTGCAAATAGTAGAGAAAATACAGGATTATTTGCAAAATATTCAACAAATCAAAATACTAAAAATGAATTAATAAAATTAGACAGCTCTGGAAATCAAACAACAGTATTAACAGAAAAAGCTTTGGGAAATATTTGCATTTCAAATGACAAAATATTTATGCAAGGTACAGAAAGCGAATCAGGATCTTATAATAAAATTTATTCAACTGATATGAATGGAGAAAATAAAAAAGAATATCAAAAAGGTGAAATTATAAAAAGCATAAAAGGATATGTAATATGTCAAAACGAAAATATATTTGCAATAAACACAAAAACTGACGAAATAGTTAATTTAAAAGAAAAAGCAAATGTTATTGATGTTATAGATAATGTTATATATTATAGTGATGATACAGAAAGTAACACTTTAAAAATAGGAACAATAAAAGATAATAAAGATAATGGGACAATAGCAACATTTTTGAGAAAAGATTTATTTAAAGAATCAACAGATCAACCAATGGAAATTGTTGAATTTGGAGAAGATGATGGTAAAATAAAATGCTACATAGGATATCGTGATGGAACAGCACATATGTTACAAGATGAATATTGTTTTACTATGAATAAAGACGGAAGTAATTTACAAAAAGAATCAGTTCAAAATTTAGAAAATGAAAATGATCAAAAATTAAAAGGTGTATATATTAATTCTAAATATGTAAATGGAAAAATCGTAAATGATTTAGTATATGTTGATGAATCTACAAAAGAAAGAAAAACAATATTAACACAAAAAGAAATAAATGAAAAATTTGAATTTACTTCAGATGATGAACACACAATAAATTTAGCTGAGAGCGCAATAATAGGAAACGAAATATATGTAACTTTAGACTATGGCGTGCATTATTCTCAAGAAGATATGGGATGGAGATATGCATATAAGAGACAAAAAACAGTTTGTTTTAAATATAATACAGATACAAAAGAAATAACAGAGCTATATAAATTTTAAAATAAAAATGACTCCTGAAAATATCAGGAGCCATTTTTTTGTTGATTATGCTTACTTTTCTTTTAGACTTTTAGAGAAGAGATACCCATGTGGCATCGTATCCATCTTTTACTTCAACAGAGCTAGATGTCACAGTCATTCTTCTCTTAAAAGGGAAAAGGCACAGATCAATTCCTACCTTTGTTGCACATTCACCAAGAATATTACAAGGATCATAATCGCAGTCCAGATAAATCTTGGGATATTTGTGCAATTCTTCTTCAATGCGGTTGGAAAGCAAGGAACAGAATTCCCTGAGCTGATCTTCCGATGCCAGGTTTTGCATTGCTCTCATATGTCCAAGCATCATAAGCATGAGCGATGAATCGCTTGTTCGATCACCATTGTTGAAACTATTCGGTGTCGGGTTAGAGATCGTGTCGGTCCACCATTTTGCGGCAACGAGTGCCGAGTTTTCTTTTGCCATAGTTGTAACCTCCTATATGTTGCTTTTTCTAGGCTTTTGCAAATTGTGCATTGTTTATATTCGTGCACGGCGAATTATAAAATTAAATATAACATAGTTTTACATAAAATACAATATAACAAAAATAAATTTATAGAAATATTTTAAGTTTGACAAAAATTGTTTGTATAATTTATGCTAAAAAAATAATATTTTTTGTTGTAATAAAAAATTTGATATGCTATAATTTTTTTTGATAAAAATTTCTTACAAAGGAAAAATATCTAAATATATAAATTAAAGGAGGAGTTTATGAAAATTAGTATGAAAAGGGCAATATCTGTAGTTGTCGCTATAATTTTTATGAGTATGTGTTGTAGTATTAAATCATATGCAGTAAGTATGAACTTAGATTTATCTGGAGATAATATTACATATTCAAACGAGAATCATATGTATGTATGCAGTAAAAAAGTTCCTGTTGGTGGAAAGATGAATATAAAAGCTGAATATGTAATAAGTAATGAGATGTCACCAGCCCCTACAGGAGAAGTATCTAGAGAAGATGTTTCAAGTCAATGTACATGGAAAAGTTCAGATGAAAAAATTGCAAAAATTTCAAATGGTGTAATTGAAGGAATATCTGAAGGAAGGGCTGAAATTACAGCGACATATAAGGAACGTTCAGCAACAGTTTCACTAGCTGTGGGTAAAGATAGAGTGATAACTACAGGCGATAATATATCTATTGTTCAAAAAGATAAAATAAAAACAGTAGAAAAAGGTAAGAATTTGCAATTAGATATTGAAGGTGTAGAATCATTAACTAATGTAAAAAATGAGGATGTAACATGGTCAAGCTCTGATGAAAAAATTGCTACAGTTGATAAATCAGGTTTAGTTACTGCAATTGCCAATGGAAACGTAACTATAAAAGCAGAATATATGTCTTATAGTAGTACATATGATATAACTGTAACAGATTATGAAGAAGATGGTTACTACAATATTACTTTAAATAAAGATAAAATACAATTAGGTGTAGGAAATACTGATGTAATTGAAATAACTGCAAAAAGTAAAGATGGGGTTGTACGGAATTGCAGAAGTTAAAATGGTAAAAGATAACTGGAATGTTGAATGGAAGATAGAAGATGAAACTATTGCAAAATGTGTCCCTGAAAGTGGAATAGAAAATAATGAGTATGGTGGTACTCAAATAGCAGGAAGAGCATCTATACAAGGTTTAAAAGAAGGAACTACAAAATTATTAATTAAAGTAAAAGTATCAGAAAGCAAAACTAAAGATTTTGAAGTACCAATTACTATAACAGGAACAGAAAATAATGATAATAAAAAAGATAATACAGTTTCAAATAGAAAGTTAGCAACTACAGGAGAAAATAATTTGGTAATAATTGCTATTAGTGCAACTGTAATTGCAGTAGTAATTTTAGGAATAAAAATAAAAAAGAGCATTTAAATAAAAATGTAAATTGAAATTGTAATGAAATTTATTAGTAAAAATATACAGAAAAATTTTTCTGTATATTTTTTTATGACAAAATAATATTTTATAAAATTAGTTAATAAACTATTGACTTATACCTAACTCCAAGTGATATAAAATTACCAAGGAGGTAGAAAAATGAATTTATAATGATGCAAAAAATGAAGTTGAAAAATGGATAAATAAATAATTTTTACGAATTATATTATAGGGAGGTTTTATTATTATGGAATATATAGAATTAAATAATGGAATAAAAATGCCAATGTTAGGATTAGGAACATATTTATTAACACCAGATGAAGCAGAGAATTCAGTAGAAGTAGCTTTAAAAAATGGATATAAGTTAATAGATACAGCAAATGCATATGTTAATGAAAAAGCAGTTGGAAGAGGAATAAAAAAATCAGAAATAGACAGATCAGAAATATTTTTAGAAACAAAATTATGGCCATCTTTTTATGAAGATGATGATGCAATAGAAAAAACACTAAAAAGACTTGATACAGATTATATAGATTTAATGATTTTGCACCAACCAGCAGGAAACTACATTGAAGGATATAAAAAACTAGAAAAAGCGTACAAAGAAGGAAAACTAAAATCAATAGGAATATCAAATTTTAATGAAGAAGAAATTCAAGAAATATTAGACAAATGTGAGGTAAAACCAGAACTTATTCAAGTTGAATCACACCCATATTTTCCAAGAATAGAGCTAAATAAGTATCTAAAAAAACATAATATAGCACTTCAATCATGGTATCCATTAGGAGGAAGAGGAAATAATTCAATTATGGGTGAAAAAATAATTGAATCACTTGCACAAAAATACAATAAATCAAATGCACAAATTATATTAAGATGGCATATTCAAATGGGATATATAGTTATACCAGGAGCAAGAAGCGAAAATCATATAAAGGAAAATATTAATATCTTTGATTTTAAATTAACAAATGAAGAAATGGCAGAAATTTCAAAGTTAAACAAAAACGAACCATTTTACGTCAGAACAGACGAAGCTTTAAAAAGATTTGCAAGCTGGGTTCCAGATGTAGAAAATCAAAAATAATGACTAAAGATTTATTGTAATTAACTATAATTGAAATTAGTTCATAAAATATTGTTCAAAGAGCGGGAATATGAGACAAAACAAAAGAGACAGATAAAGTACAAAGTACATCTGTCTCTATTTGTTTTGCTTATCAAAAGTCACATAAGTTATATTTTAGATAAGCAAATTTTACTGCTTGAAGCCTTACTGTGCGGAATCAGAGAAATCAGATAAATCAGAGGAATCCTCTTCTTCATCATCATCTTCTTCATCTTCCTCTTCTTCAGGCTCGATTCCAAGAACATTTTTCAAAAGTTCATCGATTTTGGCGGAAGTTTCTGGAGCAACCGGAAATGTTTCGTCCTCATAGGTAACTGTGTGCCTTCCTTACCTTCAGCAGCATTTTCCCATGAGACTTCATTGTACAATGAAGTTGTGCCATTATTTATGGTGACGATTTTGACATCATAACCGTCCTTCGCCAACATTGTAGCTACCTCAGGATATAAAGACCCATGAATATCTACATGGGTGTTTTTCCAACCCCAACCGACAGCCCGCTGAATATCATGAATGGCAGAATCATACTGCGGTTTGATAGAACCCTTTCGTGCTTCAAATGCTTTCATAGTAAAGTCCTCCTGTGTATTGGTTGTAATGTGTTTTTACTATTTTTCATTCAATGAGATGCTCTTGATAGTCTGTCACTTATAATGTAACAAACAAATCGAGAAAATATTCTCAATTTAAAAGAAAAAATTCGAACAGTTATTATTATAACATGTTTTATGTAAATTAGAAGCGTTTTTTGTATTTTTATTGATTAATAATCAACGTAATATTTAAAATGAAAAATATAAAAGAATTTTGAATAATCTAGAAAAGAATATTGCATATGATTTATTTTTTTTCTATAATAAATGCTGAAAAAAAGTTTAATTTATAATATTTAGGAGAATAAGTGAAAATATTATAATATTTTGAAAGGAAGATTTTATGAAATATACTATTTGTGAAAAAATAATATGGTATGCTATGAGTGGGACTATAGTAGACTTTTTGCATACAAAACATCCTAATTGGGATATAAAATTGGTGAAAAGTAATGCGAAGAATCGCTATAAGCAAATTATAAAAGAATCACCAGATATTGGCAGTATAACAAAAAATTCATTGAGAACTTGCCTAAGTAGTGGTGCTCTTTGGCTAGCATTTTATGAAAATTGTGAAGAAAAAATAAAAGATGAAGAGTTTGGCGAAATGGTAAAAGCATCAATAAAATCTCCTATGATAGAAAAAGCATTCTCATCAAAAAATCCATTTACCCAAAAGGCACAAATGAAAAAGGAAGAATCTATAAAAAAAGGAAATAAAGCAAGTGATAGTGAATTTAATTGGAAGGCTGAATTTATTAAAGGAAGAGATGAGGAAGAATATACTATAATTTATAAGCAATGTGGTATATGTGCTTTGGCTAAAAAAGAAAATCATCCCGAGTTAGTAAAATATATGTGTGTTTTAGATACATTATCTGTTGATATGTTTGGAGGCGTATTATACAGAACGAAAACTTTAGCAGAGGGAAAAGATTGTTGTGATTTTTATATTTGCAAAAAAGGTTCTCATTGGGATTTAAAAAATAAGTAAAAATTAAATGGTAATTTATGGAGGGATTATAATTATGAAGATAAAGCAACAAAAAAATATAAAAGCATTTTTAAATGAAGAATTTGGCGAAAAAAGGGGAAACGATTTGTTTAATAAGCAAGAAGCAATGCTTAATGAACTTATAAAAAATACACAGAATAAATCAAAAAATCAAATGAAAACGCTTATTCAAACCATTCTTCCTCGTATAGCAATGTATAAAATTTTATCAAAAGAGGAAGTTTCAGAAGACGAAGTATATCAATATATGCGAAAATATATGATTGATAAAATTGCAGTGAAAAAACATGCATCTACTGCTAAGATGGAAAAAGTACCAGGATTTTATTCAATATACAGCAAGGTATTTCTTAAAATTATGCGCACAACTGATTTACAAGAAAGCGTACAAAAACATGGTAAGGATTATTTTGATGTAACTATAAAAAAATGTCTTTGGCATACTGCATGTGTAGAAAATGATTGTGAAAAACTATGTCACTTATTTTGTGATGTTGATAATGTAACATATGGAGGGCTAAAAAAGATAGGATTTTCGAGGACAAAAACATTAGGGTATGGTGGAGATTGCTGTGATTTTCATTTTTATAAAAAATAATTAATTTATATTTGCCATACAATACAAATAATGGTTAGATAAATTTATAGTAATAAAAACAATAATTGCATGAATAAAATGAAATAATTAGTTATTGAAGATAATAAGAATGATCATTAATGAGATGAATAAAAAGTATAGCACCTATTAGAATGTATCTAAATAGGTGCTATTGCTTTTTATCACAGTTGACAATTCAGCCAACTATAATTTTTTGAAAAGGTCTAAGTTAATCGAAATTGACTGAGGGTACTTCTTTTGCACCTTCATCAGCCTCAAAGTATTCCATGGGATAATATCCGCTCATTCCAGCGACTATGCTTGAAGGAAACTTTTGAACCTTTGTATTATAGGTATTCAATTTTTCGTTATAATACTGTCTTGCTACAGCAATTCTGTTTTCCGTTCCAGCCAGTTCGTCCTGCAATGCAATAAATTGTTCACTTGCTTTCAGGTCAGGATAATTTTCAGAAATTGCAAGCAATTTGCTAAGTGCAGAATCTAAAGCTGTGTTTGCTTCACTGATACTTTCCATATCTCCACTTTCGATACTACCTGCGAGCTTCGATCTTGCATCAGCAATTTCTGTGAATACTGCCTCCTCATGGTTGGCATATCCCTTAACAGTTGCTACCAAATTGGGAATAAGATCATTCCGTCTTTGAAGTGTTGTCTCAATTTGAGATTGCTGCATTTCGACATCCTCTTTCAAAGATACCAAGCTGTTTCTAGTTCCGAAAAACCAGAAGCCTACCAACAACAATACTATACCGATAACGATTAACACTTTTGTTTTTGTTTTCATTGTAAAATACCTCCTGATGTTTTATATAGTGTTTTTATTTACAATTTGTTATCGTGAGGCACCACCACCTCCAGAAAAACCTCCACCGAAGCCACCGCCAGAAAATCCTCCTGATGATCCGCCAAAGTATCCTCCAGATGAACCATCACCACCAGAAATGAATGCAATGATTATCGATAAAATAACTATAACAGCAATAATTATTATTACCCATACAAAATCTGGTATTTTACTATTGGATTCATCTTCAATAGATATATTATCTGTTTCTAGACCTTGAATATCGATTTCGTATTCTTCAGCAATAACAGTCAAAACAGCTTTTACCGTCATTTCTGTTGCTTTAGTATAGTCATCGTCTTCTCGATAAGGAACAAAATAATCATCAAGAATTCGGCCACACTTTGAGTCCGTTAGGAATTCTTCAAGCCCTCTGCCAATTTCAAGTCTAACTTTTTCATCAGACCGAGAGAATAAAAGTAATATTCCATTGTCCTTTCCTTTTTTGCCAATACCCAAAGTATTAAAGAGATTATTTGAATAATTTTCAATACTCCTGTCAAGCAAGCTTTCTACAGACACAACGGAAAACTCTACTTCTGTCTTTTCTTCGAGTTCAACTAACATTTTGTTGAGAGATTCTTCTACCTCATCATCGACAATGTTATCTTCATCGTAAATAAAGACATTCTCCTTAACTGTTGGAATGGGGATTTTTTCCGATGTAGCGCATCCAGCAAACATACTCATAAGAGCAGTCAATACCATAAGTAGCACTACATAAGAAATTATCCGTTTTTTGTTCATAGCTTCCTACCTTTCCTTTCTCGGATTACAATCCGATTATTTTGATGTATGTAAAATAAACCCAAAAGTTTATATGAGTATATATTCTACTACAATTTTACATAAAATTCAATACTTATTCTATTTTTTTGTAAGATTATTATTATAAATAAAGCTAGTATAAAGTAATAAAATACCAATTAGAGGAAGAAATGAGAATGGTTGAAACTTTAATTATTAAATTTTTATGCACTTTATGGAAGAAATTTGGATAAACCTATTCCAGATACTGATGAAATAGAAATAATATATTCAAATAAATTTTAATGTTATAACTAAAATTGTAATTAAAATATTTAGCCATTGATAACAGTATGGTACTAATTCTTCTGTACCACGATGTTGTCAATTATAAAAAATAATTAGTTTATATTTGTCATACAATACAAATAATGTTTAGAAAATTTTATAGTAAATATTAAAAATAAAAATACAAAGAAAAATGGAAGAGCATTATCTTCCATTTTTATCTTTAACAGTCTTTATTCATATACCATTTTTTCTCAGCCAATTTATCTTGAACACCTCTCAAAGCTTCGCCAAATCTTTGAAAGTGAACAATTTCTCTTTCTCTTAAGAATCGAAGAGGGTCGATTACATCAGGGTCATCTGCGCATAAATCAATTAATTTTTCGTATGTTGCTCTTGCTTTTTGCTCAGCAGCTAAATCTTCTTGTAAGTCAGCAATAGGGTCACCTTTTACAGCAAGCACAGAGGCAGAAAAAGGCATTCCTGCTGCTGATTGAGGATATACACCCAAGCCGTGATCTGTATAATATGATCCAAGTCCAGCTTGTTTAAGCTCTTCAGGACAGCATCCGTCTGTTAATTGATGAATAATAGTTCCAACCATTTCTAAATGAGCTAGCTCTTCAGTACCTATATCGTTCAAAATAGCCTTAGCAGTTTGATCAGGCATACCAAATCTCTGACTCAAATATCTAAGAGAAGCACTAAGCTCTCCATCAGGACCTCCATATTGACTAATTATAAATTTTGCAAGTTGTGGATTTCTATTTTTTATATTTATAGGATATTCTAAAACTTTGTTATAAGTCCACATTAAAAGTTCCCCCTTTCCCATGGCCAAGGCTCTTCAAGCCATCTCCATTTATTACATGGGAACATTATAGTCAATGGCCCATATATTTTTTGATACTGATCAGCTAATTTTCTATACTTATTACAATATTCTTTGTGTAAGCAAATAGCCTTTTCATCATCATGGTGAGTATCTAAATATAAACCTAATTCGATAATACTAAATTTTAAAGATTTTAAAGTACTTAGCATTTCTTCTCTTGTAGCATTATTACCACAAGTACAATTTCTATCAAAGTCATTTAATTCACAAGCTCTTTGATAATCTTCATAGCTTATATATTGGTCATTCATTTATTACATCCCTCCCCAAGACTATTATTATTTCTAATATATTCAATTTCTCTTATGCTTTGACAAGGCATATAAGGGCTTACAAGCTCTGGAAAAATAGTTCCCATTTTTAAACCAACATCAGGTGTAAAAACTTTATTCATTTTTTGAATAGGAACATAACTTTGTGCAAGCATAGGATTATCTGGAAATACAGACTCTGTATCCATATCAAAACCACAGTTACAGTTATTTTGAGGCATTGTACATAAATTTGCACAATCAGACTGAGCTGTTGTTACTATGCTAGTATCTTCATCACAAAAATCATCCATCATATCAATATTCATATTATTATTCATCATAGACATAGAATTTTTATGACAACATTTTCTACTACTATAATCATTCATACATAATCCTCCTTTGTTTGATTATATACTACATAATATGCGCCATCACCCCAAAAAGTTACAAAAGCCACCCCAAAAAAGAGGGACGGTCCTTGAAGGAGAAAAACGGGGACGG
>ULMK01045265.1_pt1 | contig 11604 bp, 8 predicted proteins | sample 1951621 | NCBI WGS metagenome assembly ULMK01 (sample SAMEA4835547, study PRJEB28245) | human gut metagenome | biome: gut microbiome; material: fecal sample | place: Denmark | collected 2008
GTAAAATATATAAGAAAAAAGATGGTTAAATGTAAGATATTAAATATTAAAACATTTTTTAATAATTCTTTTATGTATCTTTTTTTATTATTTAATCTTATTATATAAAAAGAAAATTCATTATCAAAAGTTGTACATATATTAAGAGTATTAATAAATAATATTAAAAACATAAATATATTAAAAATATCGAACATAAAAGTATTAAGTATAGAAGAAGAAAATGTTGTATTAAGTCCAAGAGCAAAACTTCCATATAAACAAAGAATAATTGTTAAAATTAAAATTATTTTATATCTATCAGTTGAAGCAAAATAATTTAATATTTGATAAGTATTATGCGTTTTGTTTTTCACTATTTTCTATTACCTCCTGCTTATTTTGATAAAATTTATATAAAATAAATGTAGATAATCCCTGCAAAATAAAGGAAACTAATAACATTTTTATTAAATTTATTTTAGTATCAGTAAAAAAGTATCCTGTTATATTAAATATTTCTTCTGAAACATTTAAATTTAAAAATTTATATAAGATAAACGCGTATATAACTACATAAATAATAATATCAATAATTAAAAATAAAATATATCCCATAATTATAGCAAGAGTTGTATTTTTTGTTTTTTTAACACAAAATAATCCAATATTGGCATAAAAAACACTCATAAAATAAGTAATAAATAAAAATCCTATAAAATACATAAAGAAATGATTATACTTAAATTCACTATAAACTGCAATAGAGTAAACACTACTTGCTATTTTTGTATTAAATCCTGTTAATATTCCAGAAACTAACAATATTACGATAAGAGAAATAGGTATAATTAAAGAAATAGTTAATATAAATTTATATTTATCCTTTAAGTACGATTTATAACTTTGTCTTGTCAAATAATTTTTTAACATTCCACTTGAATACTCTTGATGAAGCGTTCCCACAACTATTATCATAATAAGAAGGGGAGATAAAAATTGAAGAACACTATAAGTTTCATTTTCAACAATGCTATTATAAACAGTAAATAAATCAAGTTCATTTAATCTTTTATATGGGTCATTATTTTCAATAAAATATTTTAAAACACTTTCATCTTGATAATATGGTAATTTACAAACATTGTGATTAACATTCTTTTTTTCATAGCAATTTTCTTTTATTGTATTATAATCATCAATAAATTTATAATATGGTTTATAAAAGTTATAAAAAGATATAACAATTAATCCTGTAATTATTAAAATTGGTATTAGTATGTATTTATTAAATTTTAATTTCATAATTCTTTACCTCATTATTTTTATATTTTTAATATATCATGGATTAAATAAATAATCAATTCATCGGAGCAATTAGTTTTTAACTTTTTTAGTTAATATCTGTAGTTAATTTATAATAAAAAATTATTAATATTTAAAAATTAACAATATTTTAGTTAATAACTGCAGTTATTTTATCCTTATATAATATATATTTTAATATTTATTAACCATTGTTAACAGTTATTAACAATTTATTTATAACATAATGTTAATTAAAATAATAACTTTTTTCTTGAAATTTGTTAAAAAGTCATTTATTATATATAGACAAAGGGTTTTATATGTTGAAAACTATGTTAATAAGTTAGTTAATTTCTGTTTGGGTATTTTATTTTTTTTAATAATGTATTACAATTAAATTGACTTAAAAAATCTTATGGGGAAGGAGGTTATAATATGAATGATAGTATATGGAATAAAACATTATTAAGTATTAAAAATATTATAGATCCTCTTCCTTTTAATACATGGTTTAGTAATATTGAATTTATTGATATTCAAGATGATAAATTAAGATTATGCGTACCATATTTACTTTACAAAACGCATATTGAACAAAATTATAAAGAAATAATAATAGATAATTTTAATAACAATTCTAGTTTTAAAATAAATGATATTATCTTTATTTTAAAGGAAAATCTTAATGAAATACTTGATAAAGAAAAAGAAAAAATTGAGCCTAAAGATGATGTTGATAAATATAAACCTAAAAAAGCAATTAATTCTAATTTAAATAAAAATTATACTTTTGATACATTTGTTGTAGGCGAATCAAATAAATTTGCACAAGCCGCAGCACTTGCAGTAGCAGAAAATCCTGGTAAAATGTATAATCCTTTATTTATATATGGTAACAGTGGACTTGGTAAAACTCATCTTATGCATGCAATCGGTAATTATATTGAAGAAAAACATAAAAAACGTGTCTTATATGTTACCTGCGATCAATTTCTTGAAGATTTTATGGGATTATCAAGAAAAAATAATATTAACAATAATAATTTAGATTATATGGAATTTTTTAAGAGTAAATATCGTGATATTGATGTATTAATAATAGATGATATTCAATTTCTTGGGGGAGCAACAGCATCACAACAAGAGTTTTTCCATACATTTAATAATTTACATAACGATTCTAAGCAAATAATTGTATCATCCGATAGATCACCAGATGATTTAAAATTTCTTGAAGATAGACTTCGTACTAGATTTTGTTGGGGTTTACAAGTTGATATTGCACCACCTGAATTTGAATTAAAAGTAGCTATTATAAGAAAAAAATTAAATGGAGAAAAGTTAAAAATAAATGATGATGTTATTAACTTTATTGCTTCAAATGTTGGAAACGATGTAAGGCAACTTGAAGGTTCAATTACAAGACTTATTGCTTATTCAGTAATTATGGGTGTTAATAATCCTACTTTAGAATTTGCAATGGAAGCATTAAAAGAATTTACTAAAAAAACAAGTGGTACAGATCAAAATAATATAAGAAGAATACAAAAAAGTGTAGCAAATTTTTATAAAATATCTTATGAAGATATAAAATCTAATAAAAGACCACCAAATATAGCCATTCCAAGACAAGTAGCAATGTATTTATGTCGTAAATTAACTAATGAATCTTTTGAAAGAATAGGAATAGAATTTGGTGGAAAAAATCACGCTACTGTAATGCATTCTTGTAATAAAATAGAAACTTCATTAAAAAGTAACATGGAATTAAAAGAAGCAATTATTCATATAGAACAAGAATTAAAATAATGTTAATATCAGTTAATAATTGTTAAAAAAAATCTTCTAAAAGTACTGATATATAAGGTTTTAATAAGTTATTAACAGTTATTAACTGCTATAATAAAAAAAAATAAATAAATAAAAGAAAGAAGGAATTTTTATGAAATTAAAAATTAGAAAAAACGTTTTATCCGAAGCATTAAATAATGTATCAAAAGCATTATCATCAAAGAATATTGTACCTATATTATCAGGTATTAAGTTTAATTTAACAAAAGAAAAACTTATTTTAACCGCATCAGATAATGATATTACAATTCAAACTGAAATAGAAAAAAGTGAAGATTTAGAAATTTTAAAAACAGGAAGTATAGTAATAAAAGGTAAATATATAATTGATATTATTAGAAAATTAGATTCAGAATTTATTAATATGGAAATAGTTGATGATTATAAAGTACTTATCTATACAGAAAATAGTGAATTTAATTTAAATGGTATTGATGCTAGAGAATATCCCCCAATAGATTTAAGTTTAAATGATGATTTTATTAGTTTATCAATTAAAGATTTTAAAAATATTATAAATCAAACTAATTATGCTTCAAGTACTGATGAATCAAGAATAGTTTTAACAGGATTAAATTTAAAAACAAATAAAGAAATGCTTGAATGTAGTGCAACAGATTCTTATAGATTATCTCTTAAGAAATATAAAATGGATAAAGTATTAACAAAAGATGTTAATATTATAATTCCAAGTAGAAATTTAACTGAATTATTAAAATTATTTTTTGATGAAGATGAAGAAATATTAAATATATATATATTCAGTAATAAAATAATTTTTAAATTTAATAATATTATTTTCCAATCAAGATTAATTAATGGAAGTTATCCAAATACTGTTAATTTAATTCCAGAAGAAACATTATTTGATTTAAGAATTAACAAAAGAGAATTTTATAATATGGTTGATAGAGCATCTATATTAAATAATGATAGGGATAATAACATTATTACTTTAGAAATTAACAATAATTTGTTAAAAATTACTTCTATGTCACTTGAAATAGGTAAAGTAGAAGAAAAATTAGCAGTTAATTGTAGTGATAATATTAAAATATCATTTAGTAGTAAATATATGATGGATGCTTTAAGAACAATATCAACAGAAGATGTTATTATTAGTTTTGTAGGAGAAATAAAACCTATTTTATTAAGAGAAAGTAGTAATAATGATTTAATTGGATTAATTTTACCAATTAGAACATATTAAAATAAATTAAGACAAAAAACGACAGAAAAATATGTTACATTTTATGTGTAATATATTTTTTATATTATTATTTAGTACAGGGGGATATTATGGAATATGAAATTAATAGCGATACTTTAGCTATAATTCCTTATCAAAAAGGAAAAAGTAAAATACTTGAGTTAAATGATGAATATATTGTTGATTTAACACCATATCAAGTAATTGAGAATAGTTGTAGTTATTATGGAAGTTCATTAAATGGCAGAATGAATGGTGCAAGAAGCATTTTAGGTTCAGTTTATAAAACACCAGTGATGGTAGAAGAAACTAATAATTTAATATTTTTTCCAACAACAGCAATTGAAAATGAAAAAAATGTTTGGATAGGGTCAAATAATATTTTAAATTATGAGAAAAAAGGAAAAAATACAGTAGTAGAATGGAAAAATAATAAAAAAACTGAGTTTAATATGCCCATCTTGTCCATAGAAACTCAACTATTAAGAGTTAATAAGTTAATAACAATTACAAAGCAACGAAAAAATTAATAAAAAGGGTAATTTTTTTAAAAAAAACGCCCTTTTTTGCCTTTTTTATGGTATAATTGTTATGTAAGTATAGGACTACTAGTTTTGGGAGTTGATGTTAATTTGGTAAAAAAATGAGTAAATTTTATGTATCTTGAAAAAATTAAGATAAAAAACTTTAAAAAAATAATAAATTTAGAAACTGAATTAAATAAAAATATTAATATTTTTATTGGAAACAACGCTCAAGGAAAAACTAGTATCTTAGAAAGTATATATGTTCTTGCACTTACAAAACCATCAAAATCTGTTGAAGAAAGTGAATTAATAAATAAAACAAGTGATTTTTCGTTGATAAAAGGTAATTTAAGATGTGAAAAAAATCAAAAAGAAATGGAAGTTATTTTAACTAATCAAGAAAAAATATTGAAAATTAATAAAAAGGAAATAAAAAAAGTTAGTGATTATTTAACTAATTTAAATGTTATTATGTTTAGTCCTGATGATTTAGATATAATTAAAAAATCACCACTTGTAAGAAGAAATTTATTAAATATTGAATTATGTCAATTATTTCCTAATTATATGAAAGTATTAAATGAATATAATAAATTACTTAAAATAAGAAATGAATATTTAAGAAAAAATTATTTAAATATTGATAAAGCATATTTTGATATAATAACAGAAAAATTAATTGATAGACTTATAATTATAAGAAATTATAGAGAAAAGTATATTGAATGTATTAATTCAAATATTGAAGTTATTTATAAAAAAATAATGAAAACAGGTAATTTAAAAGTAAATTATAATAAAAATATATCTTTTGATAACAAAGAAGAAATTATTAATTATTATAAAGATAATTATTATAATGAGGTAGATAAGAAAATGACTCTTTTTGGTATTCAAAAAGATGATTTATCTTTTTATGTTGATTCTATGGATTTAAAAGATTATGGTTCACAAGGGCAACAAAGGGTAGCTATTTTAGCATTTAAACTTGCTGAAATTAATATTTTCAAAGAAATAAAAAAAACATATCCAATTGTTCTTTTAGATGATATTTTTAGTGAACTTGATATTGAAAAAAGAAATAATTTACTTAAATTTATTAAATCAAATATTCAATTTATAATAACAACAACAGACATAAAAAATATAAGTGATAAAATTGTTGAAAAAGCAAGTATTTTTAAAATAAAAGATGGAAATATAACAAATTATGGAAGGAAGAAAAATTATGGAACAACAAAAACATTATGATTCTAGTGATATTCAAGTTCTTGAAGGACTTGAAGCAGTAAGAAAAAGACCTGGAATGTATATAGGAACAACAGATGTAAAAGGACTTCATCATCTTGTATGGGAAATAGTAGATAACTCAATAGATGAAGCTTTAGCAGGTTATTGTAAACATATTGAAATAGTAATTAATAAAGATAATTCAATTACAGTAAAAGATGATGGTAGAGGAATACCAACAGAAATACATCCTAAAACAAAAATATCTACAGTTGAAACTGTTTATACAGTATTACATGCTGGTGGTAAATTCGGAGGAGGAGGATATAAAGTATCTGGAGGACTTCATGGTGTAGGTGCCAGTGTTGTTAATGCTTTGTCAAAATGGTTAGAGGTAACTGTTTATAAAAATGGTAAAGTCCACTTTATAAGATTTGAAAATGGTGGACATCCTGTTGAACCTTTAAAAGTAATAGGTACATGTAGTGAAAATAGAACGGGAACAACTGTGACATTTAAACCAGATCCTGAGATATTTGATACGGACATATATAGTTATGAAACATTAAAAGTTCGTGTTCGTGAATTAGCATTTTTAAATAAGGGTTTATCACTTAATTTAAGAGATGATCGTGATTTAGAAGACACAACTGGTGAAACTTTCTGTTACGAAGGTGGAATTAGTGAATATGTAAGATTTATTAATAAAGATAAAACAGTATTACATGAAAATATAATTCATCTTGAAGGTGAAGAAGATGATGTTCAATTTGAAGTAGCAATGCAATATAACAATAGCTATAATGAAAATATTTATTCTTTTGTTAATAATATTAATACACATGATGGTGGAACACATGAAGAGGGTGTTAGAAGAGCATTAACAAGAATAATAAATTCTTATGCAAGAAAAACTAATATGTTAAAAGAAAAAGATGAATCTTTAACAGGAGATGATGTTAAAGAAGGATTAACAATGATTATTTCTTGTAAACATCCAAATCCTCAGTTTGAAGGGCAAACTAAAGGTCGTTTAGGAAATAGTGAAGTAAGAAAACTTGCTGATAGTGTTTTTTCAAAAGGATTTGAAAGATTTTTAATGGAAAATCCTGATGAAGCTAAAATTATTATAAATAAAGCACTACTTGCTAATAGAGCTAGAAATGCTGCAAGAAAAGCAAGAGAAATAACAAGAAAAAGTGATTTAGGAACATCTAATTTCTTTGGTAAATTATCAGATTGTAAAAGTAAAGATCCAAGTATATCTGAAATATTTATTGTCGAAGGGGATTCAGCAGGAGGTTCTGCTAAAAAAGGTAGAGATTCGATGACTCAAGCTATTCTTCCTTTAAGAGGAAAAATACTTAATGTTGAAAAAGCAAGACTTGATAAAGCATTAGGAAATGAAGAAATAAGAACAATAATAACAGCATTTGGTACAGGAATTGGTGATGAATTTGATTTATCTAAGTTAAGATATGATAAAATTATTATCATGACCGATGCCGATGTTGATGGAAGTCATATTAGAGTACTTTTATTAACTTTATTTTATAGGTTCTTTAGACCAATTGTTGAAAAGGGGCATGTATATGCAGCTCAACCACCACTTTTTAGAATTATGCATGGCAAAACAAGAAAATATGTTCTTGATGAAAAAGAAAAGGACGATTATTTAGCGTCACTTCCAGAAAATGTAAGAAATCGTGCTGAAATTGCCCGTATGAAAGGTCTTGGGGAAATGGATGCTGAAGAATTAAATGAAACAACAATGGATATCGAAAAAAGAGTATTAAGAAAAATAACTGTAGATGATTGCATGGCAGCAGATTCAATATTCGAGAAACTTATGGGTGATGAAGTAGAACCAAGACGATTATTTATCGAAGAAAACGCTAAGTTTGTTGAAAATCTTGATATTTAGGAGGTTAATTTATGGAAAATGAAGAAAAAACAACTGAAAATGAAATAAATAATAAAGAAAAAGATGATTATGGTGGAAAATTTCATGAACGAGATAGTCATAATATAAATGATATTGTAAATGAGGTAAAAACATCATTCTTAGATTATTCAATGAGTGTTATAACTTCACGTGCAATACCCGATTTAAGAGATGGTTTAAAACCTGTTCACCGAAGAATTTTATGGAGTATGTTTGAAGAAGGAAATACTCCCGATAAACCGCATAAAAAATCTGCTACTACTGTAGGTTATGTTATGGGGCATTATCATCCACATGGTGATAGTTCAATATATGAAGCGATGGTAAGACTTGCACAAGATTTTAACCAAAGATATATGTTGGTTGATGGGCATGGTAACTTTGGTAATATTGAAGGCGATGGTGCAGCAGCATACCGTTATACTGAAGCAAGATTATCTAAAATATCTCTAGAACTTTTAAGAGATATCAAAAAAGATACAGTTGATATGGATGATAACTTTGACGTTACAAGTAAAGAGCCAAAAGTACTTCCATCAAGGTTTCCAAATGTTTTAGTAAATGGATCAATGGGAATCGCAGTAGGTATGGCAACAAATATCCCACCACATAATTTAGGTGAAGTAATTGATGGTTGTGTTGCTTATATTGATAATCCTGAAATAGATACTTTAGGTCTTATGCAACACGTTAAAGGACCTGATTTTCCAACAGGGGGTATTATTTTAGGAAACTCTGGTATTAAAAAGGCTTATGATACTGGTAGAGGGTCTATAACAATTAGAAGTAAAGCTATTATTGAAGAACATGGAAATCATAATAATATTGTTATAACAGAAGTACCATATGGCGTTAATACTTTGGAATTAAAAAACAAAGTAGGAGAACTTGTTAGGGATAAGATAATTGATGGAATATCTGATTATCACACTGATTTAAAAGATGGGGTAAAAATAACAATTACTTTAAAAAAAGATGCTAACCCACAAGTTGTACTTAATAATTTATATAAACATACTAATTTTCAAATCAGTTATGGAATTAATTTTTTAGTAATTGATGATGGAACACCAAGAACATTACCACTTAAAGATATAATTGCAAAATATATAGATCATCAAAGAATAGTTATAATAAGAAGAACGAAATTTGATCTTGATAAAGCAGAAGCAAGAGTACATATTTTAGAAGGCTATAAAATAGCATTAGACCATTTAGATGATGTAATTAAAATAATCCGTGAATCAGAAACAGATGTTATTGCAAAAGAAGAATTAATTAGAAGATTTGGTTTTAGTGATATTCAAGTTGATGCTATACTAGAATTAAAACTTCGTCGTTTAACGGGTTTAGAAAGAGATAAAATAGAACAAGAATTAGTTGAAACTTTAAAATTAATCGAAGAATTAAAAGTAATTTTAGCTAGTCGTGAAAAGATAGATAATATAATAAAAACTGAAATGCTTGAGATAAAAGATAAATATGCAGATGAAAGAAGAACATCAATTGATATGACTGCAATTGATTATATTGAAGATGAATCGTTAATTCCTGTTGAAAACATAATGATATCTTTAACAGAAAAAGGATATATCAAACGTTTGGCCGTAAATACATATAGAACACAAAATCGTGGTGGTGTAGGAATAAAAGGAATGACAACAAATGAAGAAGATAATGTTAATAAGTTAATTACATCATCAACTCATGATGATATATTGTTCTTTAGTAATTATGGAAAAGTTTATAGAGTAAAAGGATATGAAATTCCACTTGGAAGTAGACAATCAAAAGGGTTACCAATAATTAATTTAATTCCAATAGAAAAAGATGAAAAAATAACATCAATTATTTCAATAGATCCAAAAGAAGTTAATGATGAAAAGAATTTAGTATTTGTAACAAAACATGGTTTAGTAAAACGTACTAATATAAAAGAATTTGAGTCCATAAGAAATAATGGTAAAATAGCTATCACATTAAAAGAAGATGATGAATTAATAAATGTTAATTTAACTGATGGTACAAATGAAATAATAATTGCTGCTAATAATGGTAGAATGGTTAGATTTAATGAAAAAGAAGTTAGATTGATGGGTAGAACAGCAAGCGGTGTAAAAGGTATTGAACTTGATAATTCATATGTAATTGGAGCAGAAGTAGCAGATAGTTCAAAATTAATATTAGTTATAACAGAAAAAGGATATGGTAAAAAGACTGAAACTGATGAATATAGATTAACTCATCGTGGAGGAAAAGGAGTAAAAGCTCTTAATATTACTGATAAAAATGGTTTAATCGTGGCATTCAAATCGGTTGTTGGCGATGAAGATATAATAATTACAACTAATAGTGGTATAGTTATAAGGTTAGATGTAAATAAAATATCCACATTAAAACGTAATACACAAGGTGTAAGATTAATATCATTAAAAGATAATCAAATAGTAACCAATGTAACAGTAACAGAAAAAGAAGAACCAGAAGAAGAAATCATAGAAGAATAATAAAAGAGTGTTTATTAAAAAACACTCTTTTTATATTTAATATTGTAATGTTTCACGTGAAACATTGAAATATATTATATTATTATATATAGCATTGTATTTATAATAATAAAACATAATATGTTATTAAATAACACTTAAATAATAATATATGTTCCACGTGGAACATTACTGTTTTATAAAATAATTTTGTTAATTTTTTGTTACAAATTATTTCCCGGGAAATAATTGGGTAAGATTATTGTATTAAACTGAACATTTTTGTAACTTATGAATAAAAAAATACATATTTAAAATTTATTTTCAATGTTTCACGTGGAACATTCATAATTTTATTGACTTTTAATTTGATTTAATATAATATTTAAATCGTGCAACATATATATTAGAACCAGGTCAGGACTGGAAAGTAGCAGCCTTAATAATCCCTATATGTGTGCACTTTTTTATTGGAGGTTATATGGATAAATATATGATTGAAGCAATTAAACAAGCCAAAATAGCACAAAATAAAGGAAATATCCCTGTGGGAGCAGTTATTGTTATGAATAATAAAATTATTTCAAAGGCATATAATAAAAAAAATTCAAAAAAAGTGTCTACATATCATGCGGAAATTTTAGCAATTATTAAAGCTTGTAAAAAACTAAAATCTTGGAGATTAAATGAATGTGATTTATATGTGACACTAGAGCCATGCAATATGTGTTTATCTGCAATAGGCGAATCTCGAATAAAAAATGTATATTATTTATTGAAATCTAATTATAAAGATGTAGAAACTGCAAATAAAAAAAATATTAGAATTAATAAATTGCTTGATATATATGGATATAATGAAATTTTAAGTGATTTTTTTAAAGATAAGAGAAAGTAATGTTCCACGTGGAACATTACTTTTTTCTAAAACAGTTTTGTTAATTTTTTGTTACATATTATTTCCCGGGAAATAATTGGGTAAAATTATTGTAATAAATAGAACATTTTTATAACTTATGAATAAAAAATAGCAGTTATTTAAATAATTATATGTTTCACGTGAAACAT
>ULMK01040918.1_pt1 | contig 11599 bp, 13 predicted proteins | sample 1951621 | NCBI WGS metagenome assembly ULMK01 (sample SAMEA4835547, study PRJEB28245) | human gut metagenome | biome: gut microbiome; material: fecal sample | place: Denmark | collected 2008
TGCTGTGATTGCTCTTTTTTCAAAAGGAATCCTTTTATGCCTGAGTGTGTTCTGGCAAGGACACGCTCAATGGCATAACCTAATCCATAAAAAATAAATTTTGGTACATCAAAAATACGCTTGGAACATTCCTTTAATTCCAGCATAAAAGTTGTATCATCTTTTTCGCAACCGTTTCCTTTTCCTTAAAGGCAGACAAATTTCTTGAAAGTCTGTCAATAGTTTTCTTAAGTATAATATTTTCGTTTAAAGAGCGGGCAATTTCGCTCAAATGAAGTTTGTTTCCGGCTAAAATACCATAAATCATCTGTAAAAGAAATTTGCTTTGTGGTCGTTTCAATCCATTTGAAATTTTTTCTGAGAAATTTGCTAAATCCCGTTTAATTTCATATCCTAATCTGTTATAATTAATCATGCAAAAACACTCCTTTGTTTTATTTATTTTGTCGTGATTTAATTATAACATTAGTGCAGTGTTTTTGCTTTTTTATTTTGCAGATGATTTAGTTTCTGAAAAAATGGGGAAACTCAAATCACTTTTCCAGCATAAAAGTGTACCCATCTTTACTCCTCGGTTTAAAAAGGAGCAGTTTATCTTCCCGTGGATAATAATCCACTTCCATACGATCCCCTTCGGAAAGATAATAAGACAGAGAATATACCCCGGTAAGCCCTCGTGTAAGTATAAACTTCTTCTCTTCGCCAATAAACGTCTCATTTAATCGAAACTTACGAAAACCTACCAGCATATGATCCAAATCCATATTTTCAAATGTCATCATGCCATCTTCCGAAATCGTAATGGAAGCCTTGGAATCCTGATCCCATACATATTTTCCCGGCTTCAAAGAAACATTTCCTACCGGGAGTAAATTTTTGTCGTAGATATAAATCGCCGCTACCACCACAGCAAAAATTAAAACGGCTATCAAACTTTTAGGAAGCATAACCCAGGTTTTCTTTTTCATTATTTTTGCACCGCCTTTACTATTGCAAGCCAAATCCCTACATTGATCACAAAACTCAAAATAATAATTCCCAACAAAATCACATCATTATTCATAATCAATTCTGTTTCAAATATCGCCTGAACACAATTAAATGGATCTACAGCAAGATATTGAATACGCAAATTTTCACTCACCCCACCAGCCACACTTCCCCACAAGAATCCTCCCACAAGATAACGGACAAACAAAAGTCCAAATGCTTTCCATGCATTTTGAATTAAATATGTAGCAATAATCATTACAAATGCGATTTGAAGTCCTATAATAAATAGACCAATAAATTTGAGAGTAATTGTGATTATCGCCAAGCCTGGTTGTCCATTTTTTATCGAAAACACCATAAAAAGAACCACAAAAAAAATGTTCTCTACAAGCACAATTTCTGTCACAATCAAAAATCGTTGTCCTAGGCTTTGCATCATGGATATACCATGCATTTTTTCGTATAAAAATGTTTTATTGACAAATTCACTATGAAAGATCAATCCGACACACACTACATTGAAAAGAATATAATTAATAGAAAAGCCCAAAAACGTTCCACCACCACAGTTTAATAATCGTAAAAAATCCTGTCCGGTCAATTCCAATGGGGTCTGTTTATAAAAGGAATAGTCCGATAATGGAATCAAAACAAGCACAATGAGTAAGCCCAATACGATTATTGTTGTCTTTGTACGTAACATACGATATTGTTCCTTTTTCGCCAATTGAATCTTCATTTCCATTCCTTTCTTTGATTCCAAATCAATACAATAACAAATAACAAAATTACTTCAATACAAAATCCTGAAAATATGTTCAACATTATGTTATTCTCGGCACTTTGCCCCCATATAACTGAGATTTGGTCAGCACAAAATAACTTTTTTGCAAAAACATTTCCTAGCCCCCATTGTATCATAAGCGTCAGTAAGCTTGCCCACAAAGCATTACCTACTCCAATAAACACAAGACCTGCTGCAACATTCAAACGAAATACGCATACAAATGTTTCTATTATTTTCCATGCGATTTGTTCCAAATACGATATGGAAAGCAGTTGTTTTAGCTTACCCTCAATCAAAACAGCTACCAAGATAACCAAACAAAATACCGTTGTATTTACAATCGGTATGACCATTCTACCAAGAATCATAGACACGGTTCCCACTTCATGTATTTTTTCATAATTAATCGTTTTCTCATTATATTCTCTAGCAATACTCACATTGTACATACCAATGAAAAGAAGAAGCATTGCCAGAAATGCATTGGCTACTGCCGTTTCAATTGAAGAACATCCTTCTGGCATCCCCTTGCCAGCCATCACATAAGTCCAGCCAAACAAAATCACAAGAACACTTCCCACTACAAGGAAGCCGACATAATCCACGCTGTAAAATATTTTTCTGCACTGCATTTTCCAAATTTTTTTCATTCTTCTCCCATCTTTTCCATATAATATTTTTCTAGATTCACTTTACCATCTATAAGTTCTTCCTGCCTTTTTTTATCAATAATCTTTCCATTTTGGATTAAATAGAATACATCTGCCAAAAGCTCTAATTCCGACAAAATATGACTCGAAATAACAATGGTAATTTTGTTTTTTACACAAAGGTTTTCCAGTAATTTACGTATAGATACAATTCCACTCGGATCTAATCCATTCATCGGTTCATCTAATATAATCATCTCAGGATTTTTTAATAATGCCATAGCAATCCCCAAACGTTGTTTCATTCCCAGTGAAAAATTTTTTACTTTCTTTTTTCCGGTTTTTCCAAGTCCTACTAGTTTTAATAACTTTTCCACATTTTTCGGTTCGGCATCATATAATATAGCTAGCATATTCATATTCTGCGCGGCTGTCATTCCTAAATCCAAATAAGGATTTTCAATCATAAAACTAATCTTTTTTCTAGCCTCTTGCGGCGTCTTCCTTCCTTCAAAAAAAGTCATATCTCCTGATGTTGGTTGGATCAACCCAGCAAGAAGTTTAAACATCGTTGTCTTTCCTGCTCCATTCGGGCCGATAATACCATATATCTTTCCTTTCGCAAACTCGACTTCCGTCACATCCAACACGCATTGCTTTCCATATTTCTTGCATAGATTTTTTAATGTTACAATTTTTTCCATATACATCCTCCATTTTAATTTTGGTATATCAAAATCTAATTCCACTGCACTATAAATATAACACTTTTTGAAACAATTTACTATCTTTATACATGGTAAAACGATGTGTGATAAAAATCACTGTACAATTTGGTAAATAATTTTTGATATTTTCTAACATTTTCTCTTCACTATTCATATCAAGATTTGCTGTTGCTTCATCTAAAATCAACACATCTGGTTTTTTTAACAAAGCTCTAGCAATTGCAATCCTTTGAAGCTGGCCTCCTGATAAGTTACTTCCTCCTTCTTCTACATATAAAGACATCATTTTCTCAAATTCTTTTTTATCAAACTTTTTTTCAAAACAAATTTCATATACCTTATATACATCATATATATCTTCATTGCTTTTATCAAAAGTAATATTAAACTTTATAGTTCCCGAAAAAACAACTGTTTTTTGTGGAACATACACTATTTTCTTACGAATTTCACTCAAATCATAGCACTGAATATTTCTGTTATTATATAAAATTTGTCCATTTTTTGGTACTTCAATACAAGCGAGCATTTTTACCAATGTTGTCTTTCCGCATCCACTTTTCCCAGCAATAATCACATTTTCATCTTTTATTAATTTAAAATTAAAATTATTTAATATATTATGTTTATTTCCATATGCAAAGTCTATATTTTGAAATTCTATACTTTCAAAAACAGTACATTTTTCTTTACCTCCCTTTTCATTTTCTTCATGCAGTATATCTTGTAAACGATTCAAGGCTATAGTTCCACTTTGCAGAATCTCTTGATATTCTGCAATTTTTCCTATTGGAATAAAAAAGTAATACATTATATAAATGAACGCCACTAATTCTCCTACTGACATTTTTCCTATTAAGACACTCCAAATTCCTACAATTAAAATAATTACATTTCCTAAAAATGAAAGTCCTGAATTAATTCCTTCCTGCAAAAAAGTTAAAACCGCACTCGTTTGTGAATTTTTCAGGAAATCCCTTACTTTATCTGTAAATTTTCTTTGAAAATCCTTTTGACTATTGTAATATTTTACAATGTTAATCCCCTCAATAGTTTCTTTCAAAAATGAAATCAGTTTAGATTCATTTTGCAATGCCTTTCTGAAATTAACATCTATCCCCTGTTTAAATGCACAACTAATAGCAAAATATAATAATGATATACCAATTACTATAGAAAACAACAAAATATTAGTATTAACTAGTATAATACCACTTAGCAAAGCAACACAAATACTAATTGACAAATCAAGATATATTGTTGTAATCATTTCTTTTATTATACCTATCTCATTAAATCTTGATATCAAATCACCGTTTTTGTATTTTAAGCACGCGCTCACTGACATAGATGTTAGTTTTAAATAATATTTTTGCATAAGCAGATATTGAATCCTTTTATCCAAAATCGACTTTAAATATCCCTGCAAATAAATTATCCCACCCTCTAAAATAGTTACTAAAAGTATTAACGTAATTATTTTTATAAAACCAACATTATTTTTTAAAAATAAACCATACACTTCATTTCGTTTTAAATTATTCGTACTTAAAACATCAACTACATTCTTTAGAATCTGAGACGAAAAAAAGCTTATTATTGTCATTATTATACTTAAAAGCAAAATGGACGTAATTATTATTTTGTTATTTTTTGCACATAAATTTAATACCAATTTGACACTTTTTAACCTAGTGACTTTTTTTAAATTAAGTTCATCATTTATCCTCAAAAACACAACATATCCCGTCCACATTCTTTGAAACGTCTCTATTTCAAGCTTTTCTAATTTTCCATTTGGATTTCCAATTAAAACGCATCTAGACGTCACCTTATAAACAACAACATAATGGCCATACATATCACCATCAATAACATGCGCAATAAAAGGAGACATTTTGTGTTGTTTTCCTATTTTATTCTTTAATTCATCAAATTTTCCTTTTAATGCTGTAGCTTTTAACCCAATTCTTTGAGCTGCATTAATTAGTTCTCCAATAGAAGTGCCTTCATTATCACTATTAACTTCCTTTTTTATCAAATAATAAGGTATTGTGTAATTATAATACGAACAGATCATCGCCAAACACGCCGTAGCGCAATCATTTTCATCATGTTGCTTAATCACTTTATACATCATTTTGTATTAACAATCCTTTCATGTGCGTAACAAATTTTTCTGTACCCCATTCTATGTCTTCTTGACTAATATAATTTTCTGTCTCATTTTCTAATTGATTTAATATAGTAGCACTATATCCTATCTCTTTAGATGCATCTATTGCCGTTTCTAGATATTGATTTTCTCCATTCGCATATCCCCCAAACATTTCAAGCATATTGGGTACAATATCTTTTAAATCATTGCACATTTCTTCCGTTTTTTTTGCATACTTTTCTAAAAAATCATGTTCCGTCATTCCACCAACATAATAATAAAGTTTTTTACATTGATCAACAAATATCATTTCGTTTCTTTCATGAAGCGCTTTATTTATTTGTATATAATATCTATAGTATTCTTCATATATATTAATGTACTCTATCATTTCAAGGTATGGCATCCACTCTTCTTTTGATTGAATATTGCTCTCAATGAATTGATTAAATTTGTCTTCAGAATAATACAACGATTCACATTCGCCAAATTTATCCATAAATTTCTTTTGTAGCTGTTCAATAAACTCTTCTTTATAATTAGTAAATTCAATATTATAAATTTTTTTAATTATTAACTTCAAAAATCTATCAATATTTTCTCTATTTGAAACATCATTCCATTTTGCAACAATAAGTTTTGCATTTAATATTGGTATATCATAATAATACGATAAGTTTACGGTGTCAACATAAACATTGGTAATATACGCTTGTATAACTAAATCAATAAGCTTTTTCTCATCAATTTCTTTTTTTTCATTAATTTTCCATACAAGTCTAATTGAATTCCGACTTATACATTTACTAACAATAATATTATTATGCAAATCATCATTTTGTATAATTTCATTATATTTTTTTTCTATTTTTATTATATCCTCTTCTTGATTTTTATGTTTGCTGCAATAAATATCATTAATAGCTAATATAATTACGCATGCAAAGCTAATTAAAAGCAAAATTTTTTTCTTCATTTTTCCCTCTTTATTAGTATTTGCGTGGCAATTAAAAACTTAATTGTCACGCAAATATTTTTTACTTACCAATTGAACGTAGCATACCTGTGTCCTGTAAGAGAAATATGCCTTCCATGCATAAATTCTGTTAACAATTTTGATTTACTCTGATATTGCCAAGACGCGCCACAGCCTCTATATCCTGTGCTTGGTCTGTTATTGCCATAACAAACTACTTCATAGTTTCTACCGCCCTTAACAGACATCAATTCTTCAGCTGTAAGTTTTTGCATTTTCTTCCTCCTTTCTGCCTTTAGCTTAATTTCTACTTTACTTTATCATATCCTCCCTTTTCTATGTAAATTTCGTGCTAATATACTAATTATTTACATTAATGTCGATTTTTATCAAATTATTTTCTCTTTTGAGGAATACAAGCACATAAAGAAAAACAATTCTTTTGATCAATTTCTATGTTACCAACTTCAAGAACTCCATGATATTTTTGAACAACTTGTTTAATATATCCTAATCCCATGCCATGATTTTTCCCTTTAGAAGAGTATCCCTTTTTAAAGAACTTCATATATTGTTGTCTTGAAATTTTCTCATGTTCATTACTAACTCGAATATACCACATTCCATTTTCTTGTGTGATTTTTAAATATATTTTTTCATTTTTATTGCGATTTTTAACCTCTTCCATCGCATTGTCAAGTAGATTCCCGATAATCTCGACCAAATAAATATCCGGAATCCTTATTCCCTTTAGCGAACAAGTCATCTCATAATGCAATTGTATATTTTCTTCTTTGGCCTTACATATTTTTTGATATATATGCGCAATTATAATAGGCTTTTCTAATACCAGCAATTTGTTTGGCAGCAAATATTTACGCATTTCTTCTAAATGCTGTTTTTGCAATTCAATTATCTCTACATAGTTTTTCTCGCTGTAACATAAAGCATAGATTGCATCCATTTGATTTGCAAACTTATGTTGCCTACAGCGTAAAGTTTCTACAAGTTCACTGTAAATTTTAAAATATTCTTTTTCAAGCATCATTTGGCTATTATAAAACGACAACTTATAGATTGCATATAACACAACTAAGGATGCTGCAATAAAATATATCTCTTCCTTTAAACTTAATCCTGCTTCAGATGAAAACATATAAATTGTAATAATTACTATAACAAATGCTATACAGCTTAATATAAATACGTTCTTAGGACAATTTTTTATTATTTTTCTTAATTGCACCAGGATATTATTTCTATAGATATAATAGCAAATGCATATTACCATAAAAGTTACAATTATTCCCTTTGTTTCATCCTCCAAAAACCCTCTTACTATACAGTCAATTACAAGATATATTGATAACTCAAGCATAGCAACAGTTATAACACCTAATATAAATGAAATCAATGTCTCAGCAAATGAAAAACAGTAACTATAATATATTAAAGCAAAAATAGCAACATAGCATATCATTATATAAAAACGTGAGATATCAAAATAATTTACAATTCCTATCACTCCCGCTAATACCAAAACCATACTTGCTACAAATTTCTTTTTTGCCACACCGTGCACCTTTGACATAGATGATATAATCAAAAAAACTGCTCCCATCTCCATTATACTCGACACTATTGTCTCGATTACTCTCAACCTCTCCACCTTTTATAATCCTCCTTAAATTTCTTCATTTTTCTTTCTCCAATCCGAATACTGTGACACATTTTATGCATAAATATTTCTTTTTCAGAAAAATTAATCTTAGAAATAAAAACAGGATTAATCGCTATGCCATGCATTGGAATTAGAAAAGTATCCTCATCGACTAATTCCAGCACTTTCTTTAAAGATATTCTTGGAATTTCAATTTTCTCATCTTTCAAATAAACATAAAGAACACCCTTTTTATTTTCTATACAAATAATATCTTTTACCGCAAGCATATAACCAATTCCATCATAATGCAATGGAATATACTCTACTCTTTTGTGGATTGGCCTGCTCTGTATTGCCTCAATCGCATTAAGTATTTTACTTATTGCAATCTTTCCATCTCCCAGCGGTTTTTCAATATAATCATAACAATGTATCGTCTTTAACAAATCGGCTTCCCATCCAATCAAACTTGTAACAAATATAATTGGTGTCATTTTATATTTTGCAATTTCTCTCACCGATTGTGCAAACAATATCCCACTACTGTCATTTTTATTTTTTCCGTCAAGAATAATATCCAATAAAAACAAGTCTATTCTGTATTTGTTTATCTTTAACCAAGCCTCATCAACATTTGAACATAAAAACACTTCTGCATTATTTACATTCTTTTCTATCAAATTTTTTAGCCGATCACTAACATGAGCATTATCCTCTAATATCAATATATTCATAATATCGCCTTAACCCCTTCTTATAATTTATAAAACTATAACACCTGTATATCCTTCTTTTATTAAAAAACATTATTTTGAAATACTGTCCCCGGATCACGCTTCCACGTATCGGTTACGCATCCGTTTTTCATATCTACCTCTGCCAGTGAATTGCCGGAGCAGTCCAGCCAGGCAAGCCACGGTTCCTCGAAAAATGTCAGTTTATTTAATTTATTATTTTGACAAAGAAGTGCTGTAAGCTCAGGATTATTGGACAAGTCTAATTCTGTCAGCGCATTTCCCGAGCAGTCAAGTGTTGTTAATTCTGCATTATTGGAAAAATCAAGCTTTGTTAATTTTCCACCTGCAACATTCAAATGCTGTAATTTCGTCAACATACTAACATCAATTTTAGATAAACCATTTGGCACAAGCAGCTGTTCCAGCTTTTTATTTTGTGAAAAATCCATATTTTTTAATGGATGCGCTTTCTGCCACTTTACGTCATTTTTAGGTATAATATGAAGCCGTCTTAAATAAATATTATCTTTGGTATTCAAATATGTTGTATTTGTTCCGTACAAATAAATACATTCAAGCTGCAGATTTTCTTTTATATTCGGATTGCCGATATTTACATCAGTAATCTGCAATTCCTTCAATTCAGGAAAATATTCAATTCCTTTTAAAGAATGTTTCTTTTTCCATATTTTTTTACTCTTTCCAAACAGATAATGTCCCGGTTCATGGTTCATTTTAAATACAAATGCTGTCTCACTTTTGCTAAGATAACCATCTTTATTATAATCATAATACTTCTTTACAGCTTTGCGAAAATAAGGATCAGGGAAATGCTTTTTCGATATTTTCACGCCCTTATTTGCCGCCTGTGACAAATCAAATTGGGCAATACCGGCTATCAATGTAAGTGAAATAATAAGCATCGTAATTTTTATAATTTTCTTCATTTTTACATCTCCCCCACTACTTATTCATAAGATCATTGTGAATGGTTCCTGCATAATTCACAACAGAACATTTGGTATCAAATTTCATTTCGCCGGTTACTTTTCCATTTTTCATATCAAGTTCCGTCAACTGATTTTTATGGCATTCAAAATTCACCAGTGTTAAATTTTCAGGCAGTTTTACCGCCTTCAGTTGATTTTTTTCACATGTGAAACTGCTTAACTTAGTACACGCCGATACATCCAATTCCGTCAACTGATTTCCTCCGCAACTCAGTATCTGTAATTCCGGATTATGGGAAACATCCAGAGCTTTCAATTGCCCCTCTCCAATAACCAGCATCCGCAGCTTCGATAAATTAGATACATCTATTGCTGAAACACCTCGAATTAAAGTAAGTTCTTCCAATTGCCTATTGTGAGAAACATCAATATTTTTCAATGACCGTTTTCCCACCATACTAACCTCGGAAGATATATATAATCTTTCTAATCTCACGTTTTTGTTTACATTAACATACGTAGTAAATGTGTTATACAAACGTACGCTTTGCAACAATTTATTTTTACTGATATTCGGATTACCTATATTAATATTATTCATCTCTAATTTTTTCAAACAAGGGAAATACTCGATACCTTTTAATGAATGATATTTTTTCCAGCCACCCTTTCGTTTTGTACACATAATCAAAGAATCGGTGACCTCTGTTACCATAGTGCGTTCCTGACGCGATAAATACCCATCCTTATTTAAGTCAAACTTCGTTTTAACCCCTTTACGAAAAGCCACATCCGGGAAATTTTTTTTGGATATTTTAATACCTTTTTCTGCTGCCTGTACCGGCTGTATTGCAGTCGCTCCTAAAGTGAAAATGAATGCCGCTGCAAGTACTGTAGTTTTAATTAAGTTTTTCATAAGTTCTCCTATCCTACTTGTTATTTTCTCTGAAATTAAGCGTAACATAGCCCCTAGAATTTGTCAACTGAAAATGGCTTTTTTTGCAAGGCGGCAGTTTTTCTTGACATTTCTTCCAATTTATGTAATAATCATAATGTAATTATTTGAGATACGTTTTACATAGGGAGGAAGTTATATATGAGCCAGCAGGTAAATTCTAGCATAAAACCATCAAATGACAAATTCGTTCTGACAAACAAATGTGAAAACACAGGAATGTCTTTTCCGATGCATCACCATTCAGAATACGAATTTTACTACGTATTAGAGGGCGAAGGCCGTCTCTTTTTGGACAACACAATTTATACTGTTGTCCCTGGACTACTCTGCTTATTTTCCCCTCACAATGGACATTCTGTTCGCATTCCTCCAAACATTCCATATCGGAGAATCACCCTCAATTTTTCCAAATTTTATCTTCCCAAAACTCCGTTATTGACAAATCATGCTCATTTTAAGCCGATTGTTTTATCGGAAAATAATCGCCTGACTTTTTGCCGGTTATGTAGTGAATATACTGCTGCTTCCTATCAGCTCAATGCACCGGAAGATTTAAAAATTGCTTTAATTTCTGACATTTTATCCATGTTTTTACCTACTACAAAAATATGCCAAAATAGTTCTCCTGTGCTGTCCCAAATTCAAGTTTATGTTCACCATCACACTCACGCCAAACTTAGCTGTAATGAAATTGCGGATGCCATGCATTATAGCGTACGACAATTAAATCGTATATTTGCGGAAACCTCCGGCGAGACATTGTATCAATACATTGCCCGGGCAAAAGTTTCCCGTATTCAGGAACTTCTTACCCAAGGCTTTTCCACTGCTTATATCAGCGAAGAACTCGGATATAGCAGCCCCGCATCACTAACTCGTTTTTTCAAAAGTGAAGTCAGCCTGACACCACGTGAATGGCTTGGAAAATATGAGCAGGGATCCTAGTATTTCCTCTTTTCCTAACCGCAAATCGATACCTTTCTTTTCGCTCTCCATTTT
>ULMK01017642.1_pt1 | contig 11558 bp, 7 predicted proteins | sample 1951621 | NCBI WGS metagenome assembly ULMK01 (sample SAMEA4835547, study PRJEB28245) | human gut metagenome | biome: gut microbiome; material: fecal sample | place: Denmark | collected 2008
GCGGCATCGCCTTGGGAGAAGTAACGCACCGTATGTCTTCTTTGGTACTGGACGACTCCAAGCGTGGTTTCTCACGTTTCACCCGCGAGTTTTTGGGAACCTTGATCTGCCCCATGCGGGGATTGAACCGAATGATAACCGGCGAGATGTGGAAAGTAAAACGCTCTCATTACAAATACCACGATTACGACCGCATTCCGGTACACTTTTCCATAGGTGCCGGTGACCGTTATCTGGCCGATGACAATTACCTGTTCCGTGGAGAGCACAATCCCTACCTTGAATTCCGGGTACAATACGGAGATGCCTTCGATAAAGTGAATGACGGCCCATACGATTACTTCACCGCGCGGGCCACCTTCGGTCTTTCCGGGAACCAGCCTCTTATCAGCCAGATCAACCTGATGGGCAAACTATGGGGTGTTCCCCTGAAAACCACTACCGGCATGGAAATGATGTTCGGTATCTTCCAGCACTTCAACTATTTTGATTCCGAGGAAGTGATTGACGGATCGGGGCGTATCCCTTACAAGATTTCGGAAGCTGCCAGTGTGGGACCGGGTATGATTTATAAATTCCCCCGAATGAACAGCCTGGTAAATTTGGAACAGCGTGTGTTCCTGAGTGCCATCCTGCTGGGTGGAAGCCTTACCGACTATTACAACGTAATAGACCGCAATTACAATATGGGAAGCGGATACAGCATAAAGAACAACACCATTCTGGACTTCGGCCGTTACGGCATGTTCGCACTGAATATGCATCTTTACCAGATTTTTACCTGGAAAGGATACGAACACAAGGATTTGGAAACAATAGATCCGCTCTATCTGAATGCGCAGGGAGACAAAGGAAATGTAATGCTCGCTGTAGTGAATCCGATTATCGAGCTGAATCTAAGCTCCCACTTCAAAGCCAATATGGAAGTGTCCTATTACTACCGCCACACACATTATTCCTACCATGAGGACATAAAATATAAGACCTTTGAAACCCGGCTAGGATTGATTTATCAATTCTAAAGCAAGGAAGAACGGACACGGCTCAAGGTTTCGGGAGTCATCTGTAATAAGGAAGCGATGTACACAAGAGGCGCACGCTTCAATATTTCGGGATGAAGCTGCAACAATCTGTGATAACGTTCATGAGCCGGTTCAAAACGAAGTGTGTCCGCCTTTACCTGTGACTCTATCAAAGAATGTTCGATAAAGCCGCGATAAAGACGTTCGATATCGTGATATTGATCTATCAATTTCTCCACTTCCACACGGGGTAACTCCCATACCACGGAGGCTTCCAAAGTTTCCACCATCAAGCGGGTGGGCTCCTGTTTAAAATAACTCTCTATGCAAATAATCATTCCGTTCTCATAACCGATATGCTCAGTCAGATCTTTATCATATTTATAATAAAATTGTCTGAGCATTCCTTTTTCTATAAACAACATCGATTTACAAACCTCACCGGCCTGCAAAACAATCTCCCCTTTACGATATTTTCTACAAACTAAGATTTCGGCTAATGCGTGAACACTTTCTCTACTGAGAGGATGGTTAACTTCTGCTATCCTTCTAGCTATGTCTATACTAGTTGTCATGTGCTCCCAATTTTTGTATTTGCTGCAAAAATACAAAAAAGGCTGGATTATTAGACATAAATTACAAAATTAAACCGATAAAGTTCTGAATAATAGTTTTTTTTATATACTTTTGAAACGCAATAGTAATAAAACGACCTTTATGAAACTACTAGCCTCTTTAACAATCCTGGGTTTAGTCATGGCACAAAGTGTCACAGCCCAAACGAATTACACAAAGGATCCGGAAAGCTGCACTAGCATTATGGTAGGAAAGAAAGCAACTACCGATGGATCAGTTATAACCAGTCATACATGCGACAGCTGGTACCGAACCTGGGTAAACATGGTTCCGGCAGAAAGTTATGAAAGGGATACTGTAATGAATATTTACGATGGCCGTATGCATACCGAGTTTGTAGCCGACCAGACTAATGTAAAAATCAAGGGGCAAATACCACAAGCTAGAAAAACATATGCCTTCATGGACACCTCCTACCCTTGCATCAACGAAAAGCAGCTGGGGATAGGTGAAACTACCGTAAGCGGACGCAGGGATCTGGAAAATCCCAAAGGTATGTTTATGATTGAAGAATTGCAACGTGTGGCATTGCAACGCTGTACAACAGCCCGTGAGGCTATCCGCCTGATGGGAGATCTCATAAAACAATACGGTTATGGCGACAGCGGCGAATGTCTGACCATTGCCGATCCTGATGAAGTATGGCACTTCGAAGTCTTCGGAGAAGGAAAAGATAACATTGGCGGAGTATGGGCGGCAGTCCGTATTCCGGATGATCATGTAGGCGTATCTGCCAACATCTCGCGAATCAGCACCCTCAATCTGAAAGATCCCGACCACTATATGGCTTCCGAAAATGTATTTGACGTGGCTAAAAAATTAGGATATTGGGATGGAAAAGAGCCTTTTAAATTTTGGAAAGCTTATAGCGGAAAGAATTACTCCGGCCAACTGAAATCCTTCAGCACCCGCGAGCACTTTATCCTGAATGCACTGGCACCGTCATTAAAGCTTGATTATGAAGCAGAAGAACTGCCTATCAGTGTAAAACCCGACAAGCAAGTATCTGTAACCGATGTTATGGCATTGCTCCGGGAAACATACGAAGGAACGCCGCTGGATATGACACAGAATCTGAAAGTTACGGTAAAAGATAGAAAAACCGGAAAAGTAGACACCATTATCAGCCCGAAAGCCAATCCGTGGATGCGTGGCGATGAACTGAATATGCTGAACGGTATTAAAAAGGGAGTTGTGAAATCAGTACGCAATATCGCAGTTCCGCAATGTGCTTATTCTACAGTTATCCAATTGCGCAACTGGCTGCCCGATGCAGTAGGCGGTGTGGTATGGTTCTCTATGGACAACCCCGGACAAAGCCCGCGCGTTCCGGTATTCTGTGGCATTACTGATTTCCCTGCTATGTATAAAATCTGCGGTAACCACCGCTATCGCGACGACGCCGCCTTATGGCACTATCGCCGCGCCAACAAACTGGCTGCTGTAAGATGGGGAACTGCCCGCAAAGTAATGGAAAAAAATATTCGTCATTTCGAGGAAAAAGGACAACGGGAACTTCCATTTGTGGAAGCACAATACCAAAGTATCCTTCAATCTAAAGGGGAAGAAGCAGCCCGTGCTTATCTCACAGACTACACGGCAGACTTTATAGGCGCCACCATCCTTCGCTGGGACGAAATGGCAAACCAATATTGGATTGAGTCACGCTTCGGCTTTTAATTGTTAACCTTATCATATTAAAAACAAACTTATGAAGACAAAAGTATTCACACTAGCCGCACTGCTATGCTGTGCATCAGCCATGTATGCACAAGAAAGTGGTTACAAATTCACGACTGTTGCATCACAGAAAGCAACTCCAGTCAAAAATCAGGCCTCTACCGGAACTTGCTGGTGCTTTGCCACCACTTCGTTCATGGAATCCGAACTGCTCCGTATGGGCAAAGGGGAATATGATCTTTCTGAAATGTTCATTGTACGCCAAAAGTACTTGAACCAATTGGAAGACAACTATTACCGGGGAGGCAACGGGAATTTAGGACAAGGAAGCCTTTCACACACATGGAAGAATGCTTTCAACCAAGTGGGTATCGTACCCGAGGAAGTATATCACGGAATCAACTATAACTCAGAGAAACATAACCATGGCGAAATGGTGAGATATATCAACGCTTTAGGAAACACAGCCGTTAAGATGAAACGTCGCAGCCCGGAATACTACAAGCTGATCAACAACCTTTTCGATACTTATCTAGGAGAACTTCCTGAAAAGTTCACTTACAAAGGAAAAGAGTACACTCCGAAATCTTTTGCCGAAAGTCTGGGTTTGAACATGGACGATTATATCGAACTGACTAGTTTCACTCACAAACCGTATTACCAGAAATTCTCTCCGGAAGTACCCGACAATTGGGAAAATGAACAAATGTACAATCTTCCGCTGGACGAAATGATGGAAGTTGCCGACTATGCTTTGACCCACGGATATACCGTATGTTGGGACGGTGATGTCAGTGAAAAAGGTTTTTCATTCAAAAATGGTGTAGCCATCAATCCGGTAGTGAAAAAAGCGGAAGATCTCTCGGGTTCCGACCGTGCACGTTTTGAGAAAATGGACCCTAAAGAACAAAGAGAGATGCTGGCGGAAGCCTACAAATTTGAAAAACCGTGTCCCGAAGTAAATGTCACTCCGGAAGTCCGTCAGGAAGGTTATGAAGCATTTGTCACTACAGATGACCACCTGATGCATCTTACCGGTATTACCAAAGACCAGAACGGGACCAAATACTATATCACCAAAAATTCTTGGGGTACAGAACGCAATACATTTGGCGGTTATCTGAATATGTCCGAAAGCTATGTACGTGCCAAGACTATTTTCCTCATGGTGCATAAAGATGCTATTCCGGCTGCAATCAAACAGAAATTAGGAATTAAATAAAAAAGAAAAGAGCAGGCGTCCGTTTTTCTAAAATAGACGCCCGTTTTTTGAAAACAGATATCCGGAGTCCCAATACATACTTGTGTTTTCAAATGGACATCTATTTTTTAGTAAAAGATTCATAATAACTATGACGAAAAAGAACTTATTTACATTAGTCTTATGCTTATTCTGTTTCGGAACCACAACTCATGCGCAACGTATCCCCACATTGGAGGAGGCCGTATACGGAGGACTGATCAAGACAGAAGGCGGAAGTAACGTGAACTGGATGAAAGATGGAGAACGTTATTCCAAAATAGAGAAAAATGCCGAGGGAGCATACGAAGTCACTGCCTACAAAGCAAAGGACAATTCCAAAGAAGTGCTGATCCCTGCCAATATGCTTCTGAATCCGCAAACAGGAAAACCTATCTCTGTCCGCAATTTCGTATTCAGCGAGGATAACTCCAAAGTATTGATCTATACCAATACCCGTCGCGTATGGCGTTATGATACCCGCGGTGATTACTGGGTGCTTAATTTGAAAGACGGCAAACTGCAACAATTGGGCAAAAGCTTGCCGGAAGCTACCTTGATGTTCGCCAAGTTCTCGCCGGATGCCAGCCGGGTAGCATATGTCTCCAGAAACAACATTTATGTAGAGAGTCTGGTTGACGGGAAAATCAACCAACTAACTCAAGACGGAAATAATGAAATTGTAAACGGAACATTCGACTGGGTATACGAAGAAGAATTCAACTGCCGCGACGGTTTCCGCTGGAGTCCCGACGGGCAATACATAGCCTATTGGCAAAGCGATACCCAAGGTACGGGATGGTTTGATATCATCAATAATGTAGATTCCATTTATCCTAAAATCCAACGTTTTCCCTACCCTAAAGCCGGAACAGCAAACTCCGCTGTAAAAGTAGGCTATGTATCAGCCGACGGTGGAAACACCACTTGGCTGGCTCTTCCAGGTGATGCACGCAACCACTATATTCCACGTATGGAATTCATTCCGGGCTGCAACGAACTGTTCATCCAGCAAATGAACCGTGCCCAAAACACCAATAAAGTATGGATTGCGAAAATAGGTGAAAATACCCCCGTCAATATCTTTACCGATCAAGATGCCGCATGGTTGGAAACGAATGACAATGTGCGTTGGTTGAAAGGGAACAAGTATTTCACTTGGGAAAGCGAACGTGACGGATGGCGCCACCTGTATCGTGTAAGCCGTGATGGTAAAGAAATCAAGCCCATCACCCAAGGAGCTTTTGATTATATTCAAGAAGTAGGTGCGGATATGGATAAAGGTTTTGTGTACTTTATCGCCTCTCCCGACAACTTCACCCAGCGCTATCTCTACCGGGCACGTCTTTTCGGCAATGGAGAGGTAAAGCGGCTAAGTCCTGTTGACCAAAGCGGGCAACATCGTTATATCATGTCACCGTCCGGCAAATGGGCAGTCCATACATTCAGTAACTCGGAAACTCCCCCTGTAATCGACATGGTGTCTTTCCCTGCCCATAAAAGTATACGTCTGATTACTGACAATGCAAAAGCCAAGGAGCAATACAAAGCCTTGGGGCTGCAACCGAAAGAATTTGTAAAAACCCGTTCAGGAGAACTGGAACTGGATGCATGGATGATCAAACCCGTAAACTTTGATCCCAGCAAAAAATATCCGGTCATAATTGATGTCTATGGAGAACCTGCCAACGCCACCGTGCAGGATGTATGGAGCGGAGGAAGTTTATGGCACCAGTACTTGGCAAACCTGGGGTATATCATAGTCAGCATCGAGAACCGTGGTGCCAATGCACCCCGTGGACGCGAATGGCGCAAATGTATTTATGGAGAAGTCGGAACCTTTGCCAGTGAAGATCAGGCAAGAGGCATCCAAGACTTGGCACGTCAATACTCTTTCATTGACACCGCACGTATCGGTATCACCGGCTGGAGTGGCGGAGGCAGCCAGACGCTGAACAGTATGTTCCGTTATCCCGATGTTTTCCACACAGGCATTGCCATTGCTTTTGTGGCCGACCAGCGTCTGTATGACACGGTTTATCAAGAACGTTATATGAATACTCCTCAAAATAATCCGGAGGGCTACCGCAAAGGGTCTCCCATCTCGTATGCAGCAGGATTGAAAGGCAACTTGCTGTTAATTCACGGTACAGGAGATGACAATGTTCATTATCAGAATTGTGAAATGTTGGTCAATGAACTGGTACGGCACGGAAAAATCTTCTCACAGATTTCTTACCCGATGCGTTCCCATGGAATTTACGAAGGCAAGGGAACCAGCTTGCATCTGCGAAAGACAATGGCTGATTACTGGCTGAAAAACCTGCCTGCCGGAGGAAAATAAATATGCCAAAATTCCTGCTGATATGATTATACAGTCGGCCATTCTGAACATTAGTGAAACTTTTCATATACATAAAATGATTAGAGTCCAAATTTTTCACAAAAGTTCGGGATGGCAGACTGATAAACCGATTTCGTTTTAGCAAGCTTAGCACTAAACACATAAACTAAATGAAGAAAATACAACTATTCTTATTACAATTTCTGTTAATATCTATTACGCAGCACACCAATGCCCAACTCCCTGTCAAAACAGAATATACCGTTGAGATGGGAGGAACATCGGGTAAAGGAACCTACGCGCCGATGTGGCTTACTGCCAACAGGCAAGGTTTATCTTCTGCCAATACCGAAAATGGTTATTTACGGGCAGGGATTGCACATACAATGCCATTAAACCAACATTTCGGCTTCAGTGCAGGACTGGATTTGGCAACCGCCTACAATTTCACCTCCTCCTTCATCATCCAACAAGCCTATGCAAACCTCAGTTACCGATGGTTGAACCTGAGTATCGGCAGCAAAGAACGCTTGCCCGAATTAAAGAATTCCAAGTTAAGCAGCGGAGGTATGGTAGAATCAAATAATGCCCGCCCCATTCCCCAAATACGCCTGGAAGTTCCCGATTATGTAGCCATACCAGGTACCCATAAATGGCTTCATTTGAAAGGACACATAGCCTATGGACGTTTTACTGATGACAAATGGCAGGAACATTTCACCTCCATAGGCAACCCATATACCATTGATGTACTTTACCACAGTAAATCGCTTTTCGCCAAAGTAGGAAACAAAGAACATTTTCCGGTAGAATTTGAAGGAGGAATACAAATGTCCGCCCAATTTGGCGGAGACCAATATATTGCAGGACAAAAAGAGCCTGTAATAGATATGCCTACCCGGTTTGTTGACTTTATGCGTGTATTGGTTCCTATGGCCGGAGATGATACCACACCCGAAGGCGAACAAGTAAACATCTACGGAAACCATGTCGGTAGCTGGAATTTTGCCGCAACAGCTTATCTTAACCGATGGAAGGTAAAGATCTATTATGAACATTATTTCGACGACCACTCCCAAATGTTTTTCCAATACGGACGTTGGAAAGACGGACACATCGGACTGGAAATAACTTTTCCCAAAAACCGCTTCATTGATACTTTTGTATACGAAGGATTAGGAACAAAAGATCAAACCGGACCTATGCTGTATGATTCCTTTTGGGGGAAATTTGAAGAGCAAATCAGTGCTAAAGATAATTATTATAATCACTACCTCTATCAAGGATGGCAGCATTGGGGAATGGGAATAGGTAATCCTTTACTTCCCGGACCTATTTACAACAAGAACGGACAGATTACTTTTATCAGCAATCGTGTACTGGCACATCACATAGGATTCTGCGGTTCCCCCTGTCAGTCGCTAAGTTATCGTATGCTGCTCTCCTACTCCCGCCATTGGGGTACTTATGATAATCCTCTGAATGAGATCAAGAAACAATTCAACTCTTTGTTTGAAGTAACTTATGCTCCACAACAACTGAAAGGATGGAGTTTCACTGTATCCGGAGCTATGGATCGCGGCAGCATACTTGGAAATAATTATGGTGGAATGCTGGTTATCCGCAAACAAGGAATTATCAAATCGGGCAATAAATAGAAGTTTTAACTGTCAACCCAATCAACATATGAAACAAATATTATTATTCATACTCTTTATGCTGGGAATCAGCAGTTGTGACAAAGCTCCCATCAACGGCAAATTAGATGGCAGATGGCAATTAATGACTATAGAATATACTAATGGGAAAATAGAAGAATGTAACCGCATTTATTATAGTATCCAGTTACATTTGGTGGAAATCAGTGCCAAAGGTGGAAATGGAGGCACTCATATCGGACGTTTCTCTTATAAAGGAGATGAGGTAACTATGAGTGAATTCCGCCACCGGGGAGATGAAGAAAAACTAACGACACTGAATGAATTGAAACCTTTCGGACTTAATCAAGCTATTAATCATCTTAAGGTGGAAAAAGCAACAGGCAAGAAACTAATTCTGAAATCTGATTATGCACGCCTCACATTCAGAAAGTTCTAAAAAAATATACCACAGGCTATACAAACTGTCTGCCGATAAAATATCGGCAAAACAATTTATACGCTATAGCAGTGGCAAACCACTATACCGGATTTCTAGAAATCAATTTATCGGCAGAAATAAAACTGGTGCCACCACTCATGGAGCCGGCTTTACAAATATTGAAGCCGGCTTCATGAAACAAGTTCTTTACCTTCCTGTAGTCTGTGGTGAAATAAATTTATCTTCTAGGCTTGATATCCAATTTTACCGGCTTCAACATGTTTTCCGGACTTAGGATTGTATCCAACTCTTCCTTATTTAAAATACCATGTTCCAAAACCAGTTCATAAACACTTCTACCTGTTTCCAACGCTTCTTTTGCAATCTTTGTAGAGTTTTTATAACCAATAATCGGATTCAATGCGGTTACTACACCAATACTGTTATGCACTTCAATCTTGCAACGTTCCGCATTAGCAGTAATACCTTCTACACAACGTGTACGCAAGGTTTCAAAACCATTGATCATTAAATCTACAGATTCAAAACAACACTGTGCCATCACCGGTTCCATAGCATTCAGTTCCATTTGGGCAGCTTCGCCAGCCATAGTCACACATAGTTCGTTACCCATTACCTTATAACAAATCTGATTCATCACTTCAGGAATCACCGGATTCACCTTACCTGGCATTATAGAAGATCCCGGTTGCATAGCCGGAAGGTTGAATTCTCCTAAGCCACAACGCGGTCCGCTAGCCAGCAAACGTAAATCATTACATATTTTATTTACCTTTACGGCTATCCTTTTTAAAGCTGAAGCATAACCTACCAAGCAGGAAGTATCTGAAGTAGCTCCTACCAAATCTGACGACAATTTGAAATCAAAACCTGTAATTTCACACAATGCTTTCACACATTTTTCCGCATATCCCGGTTCCGCACAAATGCCTGTACCAATAGCGGTAGCACCCATATTTACTGTCAGGAAGTCTGCCGCAGCTTCATTCAAATGACGAATTTCATCTCTCAATATACTGGCAAAACCATTGAATGTCTGACCTAAAGTCATAGGAACGGCATCTTCCAGCTGAGTACGCCCCATTTTGATGATATGCGCAAACTCTTCTCCTTTCTTATGGAATGCACCAATCAGCGATTCCAAATAAGGCAGAAAACGAAGATGAGAATAATACATGCCAATATGGATTGCAGTGGGATAAGCATCATTCGTTGATTGCGAGCAGTTCACATGGTCATTAGGAGAGCAATATTGATACTCGCCACGTTTGTGTCCCATAATCTCCAAAGCACGGTTAGCAATGACTTCATTAGCATTCATATTGGTAGAAGTACCGGCACCTCCCTGAATCATGTCTACCGGGAATTGCTCATGATGCTCACCATTTAAGATTTCCTGACACGCCAACACTATGGCATCTTTTTGTTCTTTAGTCAATAAACCTAACTCATAGTTAGCCATTGCAGCTGCCATTTTCGTAATGGCAAGACCGTTGATAAACAACGGATATTCATTTAGATGAAATTTACTTATTGGGAAATTTTCTATGCCTCTTAGAGTCTGCACACCATACAATGCACTGGCCGGAATTTCGCGGGCACCAATTAAATCACTTTCTACTCGGGTTTCTTCTGTAAGTTTTGTTTCCATGATCAGGTTATTTATTAGTTTATCATTTCTTATTTTATACAGCAAAGGTATAAACTAACATTTTGATATCAAAATATAATCTGATATAATTTCAAAATATTATTTTATACTTATTTTTCGAGATAAAGCAGACAACAAACTTACATTATGAAAGTTCATTCAGTTAACAAAGTCTTATATCCTTTGAAGTTCATTCAAAAAACAGACATAAAAAAAGGCGTCCATTCAGAACGCCCTTATTCTATTTTTTAACTTCGGAACTCTTATTTAACCTTTATTCTATCAAAGCCTTCTCCAAATACACCAATGACAGCACTTTGTGATACAAATGCATTCGGATCTATATCTTTTATCAAACGGAATATAGTAGTAGACTCACGTTTTTTTGCCAGCACAAACATCATTTTCACACCCGCACCGGTATAACAACCTACTCCGTCAATGAACGTCACTCCTCGATGAAGGTCTTTATTTATGCGATGCCCTATTTCTTCATGCTTCTTAGAAATAATAAAGAATTGCACTGACTGACGGGCACTATTTACTACCTGATCCAAGACAAAGCTGGATATAAACAAGACAACATATCCATATACCACCTTCTCCCAATCATGCAATACAAAATAACTGGAAGAGATAATAACCAAATCACACATCAAAATAACCCGGCCCAAAGTAATATCACGATACTTATTGACAATAGCAGCTATAATATCCGTACCTCCTGTGCTACCATTGGCAGAAAAAGCGACACCAATACCACCTCCGCAGAAAAAGGCTCCCAAGACACAAGCCATGAAAGGTTGGTCATGTATTAAAGACTCTCCCCCTGTCAAATCCTGTATGATAGGCAGAATAGAAGTCAGCACAAATACAGCATAGATG
>ULMK01046034.1_pt1 | contig 11375 bp, 8 predicted proteins | sample 1951621 | NCBI WGS metagenome assembly ULMK01 (sample SAMEA4835547, study PRJEB28245) | human gut metagenome | biome: gut microbiome; material: fecal sample | place: Denmark | collected 2008
ATAGCTAATATGAAGGGGTGGGAAACTTTAGTTGGTAAGTTCAAAGCAACATGCTATCTCTAACTCATACATAAACTTATGAATAAACAATTGATATTTGATATAGGTTTTCACAAGGGAGAAGATACGCGTTATTATCTCTATAAAGGATATAATGTGGTTGCTGTTGATGCAGCTGAAAACCTGATTATGGAAGGCAAAAATATGTTTCAAAAGGAAGTTGAGTCCGGTCAGCTTATTCTTGAACATTCCGTTGTATCATCTCATGATAATAAGATATCATCATTCTATATAAGTCCTAACAGCCTTTGGAGTTCAGAACATAAAGACGTAGCAGAGCGACAGGGCCTGACCTCTAAACAAATTTTTGTTCCAAGTTGTACTTTACGATCTTTAATTCATAAGTATGGTGTACCATATTATTGTAAAATTGATATAGAAGGTAATGACATCATAGCATTAGAAAGTCTTAAAGACAATGTAGATTTACCTCACTACATATCAGTCGAAACAGAATGTTTAGGCGACAATTCACAACCAAATGACGTGATGTTTTCAACGCTCGATATGCTATATGAATTAGGTTATCGTAAGTTTAAACTGGTTGACCAAACTACCTTATCAGTTTTGGGTATTGCTCCATTCTATTGCAAAGAAGCTTTACCTATACACTATATAGATTCTTATTATTACGCAAAAAATATTTTAGAAGAAGATGGACGTTTCCAAGACTTCTTCCCTAATAGCAGTGGTCCATTTGGTAAAGATTTAACGGGTATTTGGTCCGATTACGAATCTGCCAAATCGCTTATTAAATTTCATAGCAAAGCTCAACGGAAATTAGGACTCGAAGTTTGGAGTTTTTGGTGTGATTGGCATGCCACTTTCTAAAACCATAGTTTAAGTTTAAGAATATCAACCTACCTTATTAAACAAAAAGACCATGAAATCTAATATTGAAATAGCCAATCATTTGATGCTTAAGAGCATAGGCATATACGACATAAGCCTTTATCATGGGAAAATGGGACTTGTGTTGGCATTATATCTCTATGCCCGACAAGAAGGAGCCACACATATCAGCGACTATGCATGGGATTTGCTCCAAGAGGTTCATAAAGGGGTAAACGAAACACTGCCTATTGGTTTGGAGTATGGACTTTCGGGCATAGGATATGGCATAACGCTACTTAAAAAATATGATATTTTCGATTGCGACCTAAATGACATACTCGGTGGAATCGATCAAAAAATAATGTGTTATGATCCTCGCAGAATAACCGATCTTTCTTTTCGGAATGGTGTTTGTGGCTTAATCAACTATATTCGTTTACGGATTGAGGTGGAAGGCGAGATTAAATCTTTTGATGTACAATATCTTCATGAGTTACAGCAAAAGGTTACGACTTTCCCTGTATTACAAAATGGGATACCGCATACAACATTGTGGAACGACCTGCATAGTCCGGATTGGAACTTATCAGATTTTCACGATAAACCTTTAGGTATTGATGAAGGCCTTGCCTATTTTTTAATCAAAAACCTTAATCTACACTGAAAAATGAAATATTTTATTGTAAACAATACAAGCAGAGCTGCAGTTTATGGAATAGGAACCTATGTTCGCCAACTGACCAGAGCATTGAGCAAGCATACCTTTTTGCAACTTTATTTCATTGACCTTTACTCAGATAATAAAGAATTCACCGTTGAAAAGGACGAGAATGGTTTGACACATTATAAGATACCGATGGCTTATTCTCGTATTGAGGACGATAGATATTGCCATGTAGTTTATTATCTGTTGTATCCTTATCTACCTGAGAATGAAGCAGCTATATTCCACTTCAATTATTACCAGCATTATTCATTGGCTTTGCTACTTAAAGCCTGTAACATTCATCATTGCATTTTTTTGAGTATTCATTATTTGAATTGGTGTTTTGAATTGAATGGCAATGTAACCAAGTTCAGGAATATATTACAGGAGAAAGTCATTGAAGCTAAATATCAACCACTGGTTGATGAGTATCGGGCAACTAAGCATTTTCTGCATTTGACAGATAAGGTGCTTGTACTTTCGCGCTTCTGCAAGGACTTGCTTAAGTCTGATTACGAAATATGCGAGCATAAACTTCATTTAGTTTATAATGGATTGCAAGAAGAACATTTTTCTGTGACTGAAAAAAAAGGGAATAATCCGATTATTCTTTTTGTAGGCCGGTTAGACCCAATTAAAGGTGTAAAATACCTGATTAAAGCTTTTCGCCAAGTGCTGCAACGATATGAGCATGCACAGTTGGTTATTGTGGGCGATGGCGACTACAACGAGTATCTGAACCTTTGTAAAGGAATTTGGGAGAAAGTGACTTTCACCGGCAAAATACCACATGAAGAATTACAGGTTTTTCATCAGCAAGCCACCATTGGAGTGATGCCATCCTTTCACGAACAATGCAGCTACACTGCCATTGAGTATATGATGCACGGCATTCCTTTTGTGGGTACCACATCAACCGGACTGAGCGAAATGCTTGACTGCGTTCCGCAACTTCGCGTGCCTATTCGCGAAAAAGACTTTTCAGAAGAAGAATTCATCACCGACCTGGCAAACGCTATGTGCCTTCTGTTGGACAATGAAACAGTACGGCAAAAAGCCTCGGAAAAGATGCTGGCTCAATTCAACGAAAAATACTCGCTGCAAGCTATGCAGAAAAACCTTGCGGAATTGATAACACCTGAAATCCGAAGTACAGACATTCCGCTTTCATCAGCCTTTCTTGAAGAATTGGATGATTATATGATTTCGTTAATTCATGACAAGGCCGATATTGATACTGATTTTTACGGTATGGCCGGTATAGGTGTTTATCTTTGGTGGAGAATCAGTCAGCCGAAAATGCTGACTGATGAATTTAAGGTGTTTAAGATCAAAGAATATCTTATCTATTATATAGATTGGTTCTATGAAGCAGCTTTGTATGAAAAAAAGAATAGCTGTGAGCCGGCTTTTGCTTTGATGCTGCAAGAAATGTATCAAGCAAGGTTTTACACCACCAAGGTAGGCTCTTTGATGGAATTGCTTCATTGCGAACAAAAAGGAGAATGTATGAAAAATATATCCTCGCTTGAAATTTTGCAAAATGCGATGCACATGTTTATAACCAAAATATAAAGCCTTATGAATTCACTGCTTACCATTGTACTGCCAGTCAGAATCGACTGTCGGGAACGCTTGGATAACTTAAAGGCCGTGCTGACATGGATAGATAAGATGGAATACCCCATTATTTTGCTGGAAGCCGACCGAAGTCCTAAGACAAACACCCTGATTGAAGCATTTAAGCACATAAGGTATCATTTTGTGGAGGACTGCCAAAAAGTATTTCACCGGACCAAGTATATCAACGACTTGCTGCGCATGGCTGATACTGAATATGTGGCTGTATGGGATGCCGATGTCATATTACCCTATTCACAAATTGAAGAAGCCGTTGAATGTTTATGCAGTAAAACTGTTGCCATGGTTATTCCTTATAATGGTACGTTCTATATGTTATCGCCTCAACAATCAACACGTTTCCGCGAACAGCATGATTTACTGAGTTTACAATACGAAAAATTATTTTCGCCTATGGGTCGTACGGCCTGTGGTGGAATTTACCTGGTTCATCGCAAACGCTATCTTTCGCTGGGTGGTGATAATGAAAAATTCATTGGTTGGGGACCGGAAGATGCCGAACGACTTCATCGGGTACAAATAGCCGGTGAAAAGGTGGCATGGATTGATTCCGGGCCACTGTATCATCTACATCATGAAAGGAATGATTGGTCGGATGTAAGTTTACAGCAAAATTTGCTGGCTATGCAAAAAGAATTTGTCAAGGTTTGTGGTTTTACGCAAGCGGAATTATGGGCTTACATTCAGGCTGAACTTTTACCCTCTTCCTCACAGCCATGAAAAATGTATTTATCAGATTGCTGGAAGCATTATCCATACCTTACACGTATGATTTTGCCGATGAACTATACACAACACATCCTAATAAGGATAATATGCTCGGACTTTACCAAATGTGTGAAGTTTACGGCATAGCCTCCAAAGGGGTAAATGTTGCGGACAAAAATTGTGACGAACTTTCAATACCTTCGGTGCTGCATGTTGGTGGTCAATTTGTTATTCTGACCGATTTGACAGACGACGAAATCACCTACGATTGGAATGGGCAAAGAACGACACAAAGCAGAAGCGACTTCACCCGTTCATGGGATGGCAATGCACTTATGATTGAAGCGGATACGGGAGCTGCAGAGCCTTCGTTTACCGAGCACCGCAAACAAGATAGGAGAAAACATGCTCAGCTGGTCATTACGATAGCTTTGATGCTGGCATGTGGTGGAATACTGTTTTTTCAGTCACTCAATTCTCCTCATTTACTTTCGTGCATATTTGCTGTAACAGATGCTTTAGGCATTGGCATTTGTTGTCTGCTTTTGCAAAAACAAGTATTCAGTTCCAGTGACATCGGTGACAGGGTTTGTTCCTTGTTTCACCAAAAGGACTGTAACAACCTTCTTTTCTCAGATGCATCGAAAATTTATGGTTATTCGTGGAGTGAAGTGGGTTTGGGCTATTTTGCAGCGCATTTTCTGATTGCCTGTATGCTTCCCGATGCGTTGCCTTTACTTTCCGTTGTCAGTTGGGCTGCCATGTGTTATGGTTTTTGGAGTATCTACTATCAGGCTCGTGTGGCCAAGCAATGGTGCGTTCTGTGCGTATTCGTGCAAATACTTCTTTGGGGCAATGGCATCGTTTCAATGTTCTTTGCTGATTCGCTAATAACTGTTACCCTGACAGAAACATTATTATTGGCACGTAATGGTATTTACTTACTTGCCATGGCAATGATTACAATATTTGTCACCCATCAACTTGCTGCTGCCGTTGCTACCAAACAATCCTTGCGCAAAAGCATGTTCCAATATCGCGCATTGAAATGCCATGCTGAAGTATTCAGACAATTGCTGCATCAAAGTCAGTTTGTGGAGATAGGAGTAACAGACTCTGCCATACTGTTTGGCAATAAAGAAGCTTCCATGCGAATTACCGTTTTGACAAATCCTCACTGCAACCCTTGCTCGAAAAAACATAAAGAAATTGATGAACTGATTGCCCGATACGGTACACAACTCTCCGTTCAATTTCTGTTTCTGGCTTTCAACGAAACTTTGAAGCGAAGCAACCGCTTTCTGATTGCTGCCTATCAGCAACAGGATGAACAGGCAGCACTTAAGGTGTATAGGGAATGGTATGAACACGGCAGGAACAATGCAGAAGCCTTTATGGCTGAACACCCGAACATTCGTGACAACACCTCTGCCGTAAATCAAGAAATGGAACGTCAGACTTCATGGATAAATAAAGCCGGATTTACTGCAACCCCAACCATACTGATAAATGGCTACGTGTTACCCCCTGCCTATTCATTGGCAGATTTACCAATGTTTGTGGATATTCCGCTTTAAGATTGATTAGGTTTCTGAGTCTAATTTATTTGCTTCAAAATATATGAAATACATCTTATTCAAGAAATGCTGTAGCCGAAGCACTACGCTACAGGGAGCGAACGTAGGGTTCGCGGAAGAAGCAGTGTGTATTGTTGAACCTTTTAATGCGAATGCTTATGAAAAAGTTGAAGCGTTTCTCTGTTAAGAGCATGACCGTGTTGTCAAATCAGGAGATGGCACTCATCAATGGTGGTATTGTGATTGATGCATTAGACCATTGCGGAGTTGATGATCAAGGTAAAAAATGTATTTATCAAATACATAACATTGATGGCCATGATGCATACGTTATCGGCACCTGCTATGTAACCCACGGATATCAGGGTGGACATTATGTAGTAACAAGCCAAGGTTGCCAATAAACAATTACAATTCTTTGGTGTCGTTTGTCAAAAAGAGGCAATACGGCACCAAGGATTTTTCAATCTGATTGATTTATGAAAAATTACAGGCTACTTTTATTGTTCTTTCTGCTTCATATCTTTGTTTTGTCAGGCCATGCCCAATTTAACCTGACGGGCACCTGTGTAGACAGTGATACATCAGAACCGCTTTATAACGTGAGGCTTTCGTTGTACAGCCCGGATAGCGTCATGATAATGTCCCCTGTCATATCCCAACAACAATATGTGTTAGAAAACGGGAAACATCATGCCCGCTCTTTCTTTCAGTTTAATTTAGCCAAGCCCACGACTTCGTATCTTATCCGGGCACAAAAGCCGGGTTACAAAACATTGTGGCAAAAGGTGGTACTAAAAGGTGGAAATAATGAATATGAGGAAATTCCTACGCTCAAGCTGCAAATGAATGACCCGATGCTTGTTCATGCCAAACCCATCGAGGTTAAAGGAACGGTGGAGGATGCTTTTTTACAAAAGCCCGTTCCTGCCGTGAACATTGCCCTTACAGACCTTGACAGCAACTTGGTGTGCAATCCGGTGGTGACGAAATCAGACTTGTATCGTGTGTTTGGCGACGAGTCACCCTCGAGCGAACGTGAGGTTTTTTCATTGCAGGTACCGGCACTGCCGCAGTCGTATTACATACATGCCTACAGGGAAGGTTATGGCGATGTATGGCAAAAAATTACGGTGAAGGATACTGCCAATAAAGTGATGGAAATACCGACAATCAAGATGCGCAAGGTGAATTCGCGCAGTCTGGGCGAAGCCGTGGTGACTGCCACACGCGTCAAGATGTATTACAAGGGTGATACGATTGTGTATGATGCCCTGGCCTTCAATATGCCCGAGGGGTCATTGCTCGAAGACTTGATCAACCAGCTGCCGGGAGTGACAATGAATAACAGCGGCGAAATATTTGTGAATGGCCGGAAGGTCAATGAACTGTTGCTGTCCTCACGTTCGTTTATGAATGGCGACAAGAAGGTGCTGCTTGAGAACTTGCCTTATTACGCTGTGAAGGACATCAAGGTGTATGACCGTACAAGCGACAAAAGCGTGGCATTGGGCTATGACGTGGATGCAAAGGATTATGTCATGGATGTACGTTTGAAAAAGGAATACAACCGTGGCTACATTGCGAATCTGGAAGGTGCAGCCGGTACCGAAAAACGCTGGTTGGGACGTGCTTTCGGCCTGTTTTTTACAGAGCGAATGCGTGTTTCGCTGGTGGGTAACTTGAACAACCTGAGCGAATCGCGCCACATCGGGCAGTACGGATTCTGGACACCGGGTTCTACGCCCAATTCGCTGAAAGTTACCCGCAGCGGCAAAGGCGAAATTGCGTATTTTTCAGAGGACAACAAGGTGACGAACAGTTTCAATGCCGAATACACTTCTACCTCTGACTGTCAGCAGATGCGTCAGCGCAGGGAGCAAATCATGACGGGGCGCAAGCCTACCTCGCTGAACGCTTCGGTGAACAACACAGATGAACAGCATTTGTGGCTTAGGAACAACTTTAAATTTCTGAGAAATTTTTACCTGAACACGCATTTGGAGTTTACGTATGACACACGTAACTCATCGTCGAACGCTGATTTTCAACAGTGGGATGACAGCCTCACGGCATCAAACAGCTCTCGCGGATTTGGCAAGAGCCGTAACTGGATGGCAACGTTGAACACCAATGGTGCCTTCAACATGGGCCGCAAACAAAAGTTTATTGATTTCGTACTGTCGGTCAATTACATTCAATCGAAAGTGCAAAATGCCAACAGCTATATTACGCAGTATTTTGTAAACCCTTCAATCAATAAGAGCTACAATACAAACGATTGCTACTACCGCACGCTATGGGGAAATTTTGAACTGAAGCATAAGGTGGTTTTCTCGCCGCTCGTCAGTTTGGATTTGAGTAATAATCTGTCTTTTTACAATGGCAAGAGTCATGATTATATGTATCACCCCGACTCGTTGATGCTTCCTTCGAAGGCCGAATCCCTGCTGGCTACCTTTGATTCCAAAAATTCATACAACGACCATGAAAAAAACGTGCAGGATGCCTTGAATGCGCGACTGACCGTAAAAAGACAAACGCACAGAGAGAGTTACGACGCATTTATCGCAGGGTTCAATATGCCTGTATTGAAGGAGGAATTGGATTACCAGAGAGGGCAGATCGACACGCTGGCCCGGGCTACCACCCTGTATTGCAACCCTTATGCCTCATTTATGTACTACTGGAAGGAAATGCGTAACAGGGTATCGTTCGACGCAAGTTATACAGCAAGTTCACCCGACCTGGATGACAAAATCAATTACCGCGACGACAGCAACCCGCTCGTAGTGCAACTGGGTAACCCCGAGATACATGGCAGGGCTTACAGCAAGTTGCAGGTCAATTACCGATTCACGAATTTCCTCGGTCATGAATTCCGTGCCGGCACGAGTTTCAAGTATGGACACCGTGACATTGCACAGTCAACAAGCTACAATCCGCAAAGCGGTGTCTACACTTACCAGCCGATGAATGTGCGCGGTGCCTACGAAGCTTCGGGTGGGATCGGGTATAGCTTGGAAAAGCCGGAAAGCAGCTGGCGGTTCCGTGTCGGCAGCAATGTGCGTTACCATCACTCGGTGGATCATGCCATGCTTTCGGGCGAAACGGCAAGTCATCGGAATGTGGTCAACACCTGGACGCAGGGCAATAACATCTATTTGAGATACGGGAAAAAAGGATTTGAAGTGAGCCTTCAGGGCGATATGACGTGGCGCCGCTCGACAGGACAGATGCGCGATTTCACTACGCTCAATGTGTTTGACTACAAGTATGGACTAAATGTCTTTTACACCATACCCCGCCTCAAAACGACGCTTCGCGCAGATGCCACCATGTATTCGCGCCGGGGCTATGCCAGCCAATCGCTTAATACCGACGATTTTGTGATGAACGCCTCGATTAGTCAACCTTTCTTCAAAGGCCGCCTGCTAATCAACATTGAGGCTTATGACATTTTACACCAACTTTCTTCAACAACGTATGAGGTTAATGCGCAAGGACAAACGGAAACGTGGTATCGCACGCTGCCTAATTATGTAATGCTTCATATCGTGTACCGCTGGAGTAAAAATCCCAAGAAACTTTAAGCAAATCTGTGTGACATGTTGATTCATTCTTTTCCGCATTATCTGCAGCAAGAGTCGGCCGATTGCGGCCCCTCTTGCTTGCGGATGATTGCTAAATATTATGGTAAAGCGTATTCAGCAGAAATGCTGCGCAAACGTTGTTTTATTTCGCGCGAGGGAGTGTCGATGCTTGGCATCAGTGACGCTGCCGAATCCATAGGTTTCAGAACGGTTGGTGTACAGATATCCTTTCAGCAACTTGCCGAAGATGCTCTGTTTCCTTGCATTCTTCATTGGAATCAAAACCATTTTGTGGTTTGTTATGGTGTGGATAAGTGCAGACGGAGAAGCAAGACTGTTTACAAAATACGCATTGCAGACCCCGCCACACAGCGCGTGACCTTATCAAGAGAAGAATTTGAAAAATGTTGGCTCAGTTCAAGAAATAGCAAGGACGAAACCGGTGTGGCACTGCTGCTTGAACCTACCCCTGATTTTGGTAAGGTGGAAGATGATTTTCACCAGACGAAAAAAAGCATTGTATCTTTTGCCCGGTACTTGCTGCCTTTTAAATCGCTCGGTTTGCAGCTCGTTATGGGCTTGATAGCCGGAAGCATCATCCAGCTTATTCTGCCGTTCCTCTCACAGGCTATGGTGGATAAGGGTATCAATGGAAAAAATCTGAACCTGATTACGCTAATACTGATTGCTCAGCTCTCGATATTCATAGCCCAATTAGTGATAGGCTACATTCGGAGTTGGATCATGCTGCATATCAACACGCGCATTGACATCAGCCTGATTTCCGACTTTCTGATCAAACTGATGAATATGCCCCTTCACTTCTTTGATACCAAGCGTACGGGCGACATCCTTCAGCGTATCGGCGATCATGGCCGCATTAAGTCGTTTTTGCTCAGTAATTCGATGAACATTGTGTTTTCACTATTCAATTTCATCGTATTCATGGGAATTCTGGCATATTATAACCTAACGATTTTAGCTATATTTATAGTCGGCAATACGCTTTATCTCATTTGGGTGCTTTCATTCATGCATTATCGTCGGGAACTCGACATCAAGCGTTTTTACCAATCGTCCATTGAGCAAAGCCGCCTTATACAAATGGTGCAGGGAATGCAGGATATCAAGCTCAATAATTGCGAGAAACAGAAACGATGGGAATGGGAGCGCATACAGATGCATTTGTTCCGAATCAGCGTGAAAGGCTTGAAGGTAGGACAGATTCAGCAGTCAGGGTCGGTGCTTTTTACGCAGTCAACCCATATTATTATTTCGTTCATTGCTGCCAAATCGGTGGTCGATGGTCAGATGACACTGGGTATGATGATGGCACTTACCTATATTATCGGTCAGGTGTCGGCTCCTATAGGTGAGTTTATCGGCTTTGCCCAATCGCTGCAAGATGCGCGTATCAGTTTGGAACGACTGAATGAAATTCATGCGCAAGACGATGAGGAAAAAGATATTGACCAAAAGCTATCGGTTCTTCCGACAGACCGTTCGATTCATATCCGTAACCTTTCGTTCAGTTACAGTGGGGCGGCCCGCGACTATGCACTGCGAAATATTGATATAGACATTCCCGGCCAAAAGGTTACTGCGATTGTAGGGGAAAGCGGTTGTGGCAAAACTACGCTACTAAAGCTTATTCAAGGTTTTTATTTACCGAGTGAAGGCTGTGTGAAAGTTGGCGATGTGAACCTGAATCTGATCAACCCCCATTTGTGGCGGAAGTCGACCGGGTCGGTGATGCAGGAGAGTTTTATATTTTCAGACACCATTGCCAACAACATTGCCCTAAGTACCGACGATGTAGACGTTGCGCGGATGCTTCATGCCGCACAAATGGCCAATATTTCAGATTTCATTGCATCGCTACCCTTAGGTTACAATACACGTATCGGCATGGAGGGAAATGGCATCAGTGCCGGACAGCGTCAGCGCATTTTGCTGGCACGGGCTATATACAAAGACCCGGAATTTATGTTCTTTGACGAGGCGACAAATTCGTTGGATGCTACGAATGAACGCATTATTATGAATAACCTGAGAAAATGCTACGAAGGTAAAACCGTAATAATCAGTGCACACCGCTTGAGCACAATCAAGGATGCCGACCAAATCATTGTGCTTCATCAGGGAAAAGTAGTGGAACAAGGTACGCATGAGGAACTTCTTCAAGCCCGTGGATATTACTTTAAACTTGTGGAAAATCAAATGAATAAGTAGGTGTTCAAAATTATTTTTACATTT
>ULMK01045769.1_pt1 | contig 11236 bp, 15 predicted proteins | sample 1951621 | NCBI WGS metagenome assembly ULMK01 (sample SAMEA4835547, study PRJEB28245) | human gut metagenome | biome: gut microbiome; material: fecal sample | place: Denmark | collected 2008
CGTGGAAAAACAGCACAAGCAACCGTATCGACACGACACGGTTGAAAGCAGAGATGCCGGATGTCTATACCCACTTTTGCAAACCCACACAAAGCCGCCGTTTTTTGGTAAAAGCGGTATCGTAACAATAACACACAGCGTTGGTACTTCGGTATCAGCGCTTTTTCTTTTTATATAGGAAGGAATTCAGTATGGATGTAAAGAACGAACTGGCGAAGAAAGCCGAAAATACAGGAAAAGTGAAGCTAACAAAGAGCATGTCGATCGCTGACATGATTAAGACACTCGAACCGGAGATTGCAAGAGCATTACCAAGTGTTATCACTCCGGAACGGTTTACACGAATGGCATTAAATGCTCTGAATAACACCCCGAAGCTGGCAGAATGTACGCAGATGTCATTTCTTGCGGCACTGATGAATGCTGCCCAGCTTGGACTGGAGCCGAATACTCCGCTGGGGCAGGCATATCTGATTCCCTATAAAAACAAGGGGATTTTGGAATGTCAGTTCCAGATTGGCTACAAAGGAATGCTGGACCTTGTGTACCGTAACGAAATGGTACAGACCGTTCAGGCACAGGTTGTTTATCAAAATGATGAGTTCCATTATGCACTTGGTTTAAATGGACGGCTGGAACACATACCCACGTTAAGAGACCGCGGGGAACCGTATGCTTTTTATGCATTGTTTAAGCTGGAAAACGGTGGGTATGGGTTTGAAGTCATGAGCAAAACGGATATGGATGCCTTTGCCCTGCAATATAGTAAGGGGATTTCTTCGGAATATTCTCCTTGGAAAACGAACTATATCGACATGGCAAAGAAAACGGTCATTAAGAAAGTCTTGAAGTACGCACCGCTGAAAACGGAGTTTCAACGGGCTTTGTCCAATGACGAGACAATCAAAACTCACTTTGCCGTAGATATGTCAGAGGTGGAACCGGAGACGGTGATTGATATGGAAGAAGGTGAACTGCTTGAAAGTGCTTCTTAATACAGAAAGTATGGTGCGGTTTCGCATTCGCCGGGAATACAACCGTTTCCAGTATCGGATGCTGAAGAAAAAGAAAGAAGAGATTATTGAGAAATGTGAAAAGATTTGTTTTTACGGATGTATCAAAGAATTCTTTCAATACAATGAAGGCATTTCTCAGGAAATCTTTTCTTTCTTAAGCAAACAGAAGGACATCATTCATTCAATGTGGGAAATCTATCTCAAATATGAGCAGCTCAGCTGTGAGAGCTGGGATCAGATTGAGGAATTGATTGGATTTTGGATGGTTGGGTAAAGAGACGATGAATTCAATTATTATGTGATTTCATTTTTCTACTGTACAATATTAAAAAAATTGGTTATAATGTAACCAAGAATATTTTTAGAATTTAGAATGGTGGTGAAAAAGATGGAAGCTACAGAAATTAAAAAACATGACGAAGCTACGTTAGAATTATATTCTTTACTTGGTCAAGGCTATAAGGCGATGCAAGAAGGTCGTGAAAGTTCCATCGATGAAGTGAAGGAGCGAATCCGGAAAAGGAGAGAACAACGTGCCTATCGTTAAGTTTACACAACCTGCCGAGTTTGACTTGCAATTAATAGAGAACTATATATCCTATGAGTTGCAAAATCCACAAGCTGCGGATGATACCATTGATGGGATTAGTGAAGAAGCTGAAAAACTTGCTACTTTTCCAGAAAAACATCAATTTGTCTCAGACCCAGTCTTGGCAAGATTAGGATTTCGTATGACTTGGTATGGTAATTACAATATTTTCTACATTTACAATGAATTTGAAGAGATTGTACATATTATCCGTGTTTTGTATGATAAACAGGACTGGAGAACCATTTTGAAACGATAAATTGAGGTGTGCCCTTTGTGGTACACCTTTTTTTTCGCACTGTCTTATTAGGATAAGTTTGTATAAGCAACACCCCAAGTCGTTCATGACTTGGGGTTATTCTTCATATCCGTTACATTTATCCGGGAAAATTTCATCGTAAGATACTTTAAGAATGTTTTTCAAATGAAAAACTTCGTCGACATAAAGATGTCTCTGCCCTACTTCGATTTTGGCAAGGGCACTTCTTGTAATGTCACAATTGCGTATCTGCAATTTGGCGGATAACTGCTCTTGGGTCAGATTTCTTTTCTCTCGGAGCATACGGATGTTGTGACCTAACTCTTTTTCGTAGTCAGCATTCATAAAATTACACCTTTCTATTTGCACTTAAATTAGTGCATTTATATTGATTTTAGCGAGATTCTATAGTATAATTGCACCTATATAAGTGCAATAGTAGCATTAAAAATAACAAAGGAGCGAAATGACATGAAAAAATTACACATTAAAAAAGTATTAGCAATGTTTCTTGCTGTCGCGCTTGTCGTACCGAGTTCCGCCTCGAACTTAACCGCAAGTGCAGCAACAACGCAGGAAAGCAACGATGAAAGTGCGATCCCGGAAGGGTATACACCGATCTATGATATTTCTGGTTTATATGCAATTAGAAATGATCTTAAAGGAAAATACATTCTTATGAACGACATTGATATGTCGAAAAATACAGAATTATATGATACTGGTAATGGATGGGTCCCGATTGGTGATTCTTCTCCATTTTCAGGAGAATTTAATGGAAATGGGTATCATATAAAGAATATGAAAATTTATGGTGATCTGGATAATGAAATTGGTCTGTTTGGTAGAACATATCATGCAGTTATTCATGATTTAGGTATGGTTGATGTAAATATAGATGTTGCTAATTCGGACATAGTAGGGGCTATTGTAGGATATTTGAATTGGGATTGCGAAATATATAATTGTTTTGTAACAGGAATAGTAAAAGGTAATAAAGACGTCGGGGGGATTGTGGGGTACGATTATAGAGATAGTCAAATTCATAATTGTTATAATCTTGCTAAAGTAGAAGGAAATGATTACGTTTCTGGAATACAAGGATATAACGGGTGGAGTTGTAATTTGCAGTATTGCTATAATAGGGGGTCAATCGAGAATATAAGCAATACCCAAAATACTTATCCAATTTCTCATGGATACTCACAGGAAAATTGTTTTTATCTTCAAGGAGTGTCTGTGGAAGATTCTAGGGTAACTCCATTAACTGATGCTCAAATGAAAATAGCAAATTTTTACACCGGTTTCGATTTTGAAAATACATGGTTCATTGATCCGTATTCCAACTATCCATATCCGCAGCTGCGTTCCTGCCCTCAGAAACGAATCAATTCCATCGAGGTAACAAAGCAGCCAAACAAAACTGTGTATCAGCAGGGAGAAAATTTTGATTTTACCGGAGCTACACTGCGTTTGATCTATGAAGATGGATTGGTAAATGATGTGATTCTTACGGAAGATATGATCGGCAGCTATGACATGAATAAAATCGGCAAACAGTCCATTCCGATTTCCTATTGTGGACTTGCAGAGACTTCACTGGACATTACAGTAAAAGAGACAGCCGTTGACAAAGTTCAGTTAAATAAGTCGCAGATCAACCTTTACAAAGGAAAAACGGAGACATTATCCGCTGCGATCACTCCTTCTAATGCGTCGAACAAACAGATTACATGGAGCGTCGTAAAAGGTGACTGTGTAACCGTTGATAACAACGGTACGATTACCGCCAACAAAAAAGGAACGGCTACGGTACGTGCAGCATCTGCCAATGGAAAATACGCAGATTGTGTCGTAACGGTTCAGGTTCCTTGTATTCTCCTGCAGCTCACTAACACAAACATCAAATTCAAAAAGGGAGAGACCAAATCCATTTCAGATACAATCGGTTATGTGATGTCTCCGCTTGACTGCACCGATTCCGTGACATGGAAGTCATCAAACGACAAAGTATTGCAGATAAATAATAATGAAACGATGCTTGGGCTGGCTGCCGGAAAAGTGACAGTCACTGGAACGACGACAAGCGGTACAACGGCAGTGGCAAATGTAACCGTACAGCGCGACATGAGCGAGTTTACGGTTACCGGCGTCACCAACAAATATTATACCGGAAAAGCCATCAAACCAAAATTCGCGGTTTCCGACGGAACGACCACATTGAAAGAGAATGAAGATTACAACGTAACCTATGAGTCAAACACCAACGTAGGCACAGCAAACATCAAAATTACAGGAATTGATCCATATGTTGGAACGATCGAGCAAAGTTTCCAGATCCTTCCAGTAGCAGAAGAGATAACTCCTGATGATTCTTCTTCAGGCAATGGCGGAAGTACAATAACCGCCCCTGCAAAAGTTAAAATCAGAAAATTAACGGCTGGCAAGAAAAAATTAACCGTAACTTGGAAAAAAGTTGCCGGCGCGAGAGGTTATCGCATTCAGATTGCTAGAAACCGTGGTTTTACAAAATCACTCAAAACGTACAATGTATCCGCGAATAAGTTCAAGAAAGTCTTTAGCAGACTAAAGAAAAAAACGACTTATTATGTTCGAATCAATGCATTTTGTAATGACGAAGAAGGCAATAAGCTGGTCGGAAAATATAGCACAGTTAAAAAGAAAAAAACGAAATAATAAGGTTACATTTTTAAGAGATGTCTCTCCAGGCATCTCTTTTTTCATGTCAAGAAAGGAGTTTGTAACTTATGAGCAACAATACAAAACAAATTTTCAACTGTATTGGAAAGCGAATCCAGTACATCCAAAAACTACAAGATATGACAGATGAAAAACTGAGTTTCCGCACAGGAATACCAACTAACAGAATCAAGCAATGGCACAATGGAGAGTATGATAGCATTCCCGCTACAGATATGCCGTTGCTTGCCAAAGCACTAAGTGTAGACATGGATTACCTTTTCTCTTACAAAATTGATGAAACAGTTGAGTTAGACTACCTTCGTTATCTGATTTCTCAACTTCCCGTAGATATGCACTATACGTTATCTGTACTTCTTCTATATTATATCAACCAAGAGATAACCTATCACGACTTTTGGGATTCAGTAGTAGATACTCTGGGAAAGGATAATGAAGATTACATCAAACTGCTGAAAAAAGAATTGGATGAGGAAGAATCCAATTAGTGTGTCAAAAACGAATGTTTCTGGTACACTTTTTTGGCAAACGAATTATCGTTACTTATAACCAATAAAATTGTGTCAAAAAACGTGTCAGAATCAATTTATATTTTGGCACGTTTTTGATATATAAAAATGAAAGGATGATAGAAATGCTGCTCGGATATGCACGAGTTTCCACTTTGGAACAGAATCTTGACCGACAGATTGATGCACTTGTCAACGCAGGTGTGGATCCTCGCATGATTTATCAGGAAAAAATAACCGGTACAAAGTTGCAGCGTCCGGAATTAAATCGGCTTCTGGAAGATTTACAGCCGGGAGATGTCTTGATCATTCCCGATTTAACAAGGATTTCGAGGAGTACGAAAGATTTATTGATGCTTGTTGAGAACGTACGCGAAAAGAAAGCTTCCATCAAATCATAGAAAGACACTTGGCTGGACACCACTTCCGACAATCCGTACAACCAGTTTCTTCTTACCGTCATGAGCGGAATCAGCCAGCTGGAACGAGATCTGGTAGTACAGAGAACAAAAGAAGGATTGGCAAGTGCAAAAGCCAGAGGGCGCAAAGGTGGTAGACCTTCCTGCCCGAATGAAAAAAAAGACACGGTCCGCATTCTTGCTGAAAATGGCATGCGAATTGTAGATATTGTTCACGAAACTGGCTTAAGCCGGAGTACAGTAAACCGGATTTTGAAAGAAGATTCCCAAAGGCTGGATTGAGCCTTTGGGAAATAGGTTTATTTTTTATGAATGCTTTCTTTTATATACTGTTCCAATGCAATACGTGGGATATGCCAGCTTCTAGTGCCGGTTCGAAAAGCAGATAGTTTGTTTTCTTTGATGAGACGATATACTGTATTTAAGCCAACATGCAGGGCATCTGCTACTTCGTTGGCAGACATTACTTCATTTTCTGATTCAAACATCTTGAACCCCTCCTTTGATCTTTATAAATTACTGTCATGTTCGTTACAGGACAAAGAAATCCTAAGGATATAAAAGAAACTTAAAATATAAGAAGTAACTGCTGTAGAAAAACAAAAAATTGGCAAAAATTCTTATATTAAAAAATCCCATACGCTAAACGTATGGGAAAGCAATTTATACCTTTTCCAAAAAAGACTTAAGATTAAAATCTTGGATTTTGTCTAACGAAGGCTGCTCTTTTTCTAGTTTATCAAATGAATGAAAAAAAGGTAAATTAAAATATTCGTTGTTGTAATTTTGTTCATTTCGTCTAAAGTAGGTTGTTGTAGAAAAATTATATTTAAAAAATTTATATAAGAAAGTAATTGCTGATGATGAAAGGGTTTTTACATCGGGCAATTCTCTACAACTATGTGTTTCATAAAGTTTGTTTGCAATAGCTAGTTGCTCGTGCTCTTGAAAATGATAAATTAAGGCTTTGGTAGCTAACCATATTTTTTCGCTAAAATTTGGTGAATGTTGCGACCTAACCAAGGTATATTCAAACGAGCGTTGTAAAATTGGCCAGATATAATTTGCATTTATGGTAATTCCTTCTTTTATGTCATTTAATTCTTCGTCAACATGTTGCATATTTGATTTCGACAATCTGTTTAACATATCATCCGTAAAAATATCAAGAAGGTAGTCATTTCGTGTATAAACGGATGGCAAGTCGGAGAAGGAAACTAAAACGGATTCGAGTAAACTTAATTTGGCGGTATCTAATATGGATTCAGCTTTGTTGTGTATATACATCAAATCTGCAAGAAGGGAAAAATGAAATAAACGTTCCATTTCAAAATTTTGAATTAACGAGTCGATGTTGTGCATATTTCCTTTACTTGCTGCGCCATTGTATTTGATTAATTTCTTGATAAAATCTTTTTCTGCCAATGTTTTATAGTGAGTATAGGTTTGGCGAGTTATGCGTGCAATTACTGGAAGTGAGAAATCATTTGTGTCAACATTTACTAATTTGCAGATTGATGAGTCGAATAATCTAAAATATCGAATCAAAACAAATGCGATATCCGTAATATTAATAGGAAAACTGTATTTTTCAGGATTTGTCCAGCTCATAACGCAATTACAATAACCATCATTTTTTTTGATGGAGTTTGCATTTGTTCGCATTGTATTAGCAAAGGTTGACTTTACCATTTTGCTTTGATCCTCAATAGGAATAGAACATACATCAAGTTGTTTATATGCAAAACTTTGAAGAAAATCAGCATTATAAATTTTTATTGTATTATAGGTAGAACGTTTTTCTGACTCAAGGTTGTATTCACTGTCTAATTTGATGTAATCCGATCCTAATAATTCGTTAAATCCGAATTCAAGGGTTTGATTTGCCAATTTACTCAGAGTGGTACTTGTTCCAATAGCAATGTTTTTTTCAAGATTAACTAATGTGCTTAATGGGATAAAGTAATAGAAATACTGTTTTTCATTGTAAAAAGATTTTAATATGTTGGCGCTCCATAGTTGACCCAATACAACATCTACCATTCCGCCTAAAGAAATATTGTATGTTGAAAGGTCAAAAATATTTACGAATGATGTTGCTGAGATTGCCGAAGTTTCGTCTAAGTATCTGCACATGTATTTATTTATATCCATTTTGAAATCCTCCTTATATAGATAAGTATAGCAGTTCAAAAAGGAAAAATCAATAATTATAGTGAAATAATATCAAAATACGCAAAAAAAATAATAAATTTTTAAAATGGACTTGACAAAAAAGAAAAACAATTGTAGAATAATTATGATGAAATTGGAAGAAATACGAGTAAAACACTATAAAATGAAAGGAACGGCGAAGATGTATATTAGCGAGGTAATTGGAAACGAGGTGGACGAGTGGGAGAAAGGCGATTGGATTTTTATAAAAAGTTCGCCTGGAAGCGGAAAAACAACTTTTTGTAATGAATATGCGCGGAAAGAAGTGCAACATGGTAAAAAAGTGTTGTTTCTTTTTCCACGCAAAATTTTGGTAGAACAGCAAAAAAGCGAAGCGATGGATTCGATTGCATTGCAAGGAGAAAGTTGCTTGAAAGAAATCGATAGAATTACGTACACAACCTACCAAAGGGTTGAAAAGCTTTTGGAGGAGGGATTTGATGTTACAGATGGACATGATGTTATAATTTGCGACGAAGCGCATTATTTTCTGACAGATTTCGAATTTAATTTGAATACGCAAAGGTCATTAAATGCAATTCTGTCAAAACATAATGCGACGATAATTTTTTTGTCAGGCACAATAAATGATTTTCAAAAGTATTTGGAAGCGAGATACGATATAAAATACCAAAATAAATAAGGAGAAAAAATATGGAGATTCTTGTAAAAAAACACAACACGCGCATGTGTTGGGAGTACGATGCTACAGCAAATTATGAAAATTATGTGATTAAGGTAATTTCATCAGAGGAAGATTTGAAATATGTTTTGGGAAAGTCCAAAAAATGTTTGATGTTCGTGGGTAATAAAGAACGCGGAAAAAAATTGATGGAAAGACAAAATAAGGTGAAAGCAAACTCAGCGGAATTCATAGATTCAATGGCACTTAAAAAGTTAGAGGTTGCAAAACAACTTATTCAAATAGCGAAGTTTGAGGTGCGTTTTTTGTTTGTTACAAATGTATTGGATGTCGGAGTAAGTATTGTGGATCCCGAAGTGGATACAATTATTTTGGACCCAACAACCCGTACGGAGTTTATTCAAATGCTGGCGCGTGTGAGAACTAAGCATGATCAGAAAATAACGGTTTACGTACAAAAGGCAGATTTGAATTTTTTTCTTAATCGAATTGCTGCAAAAGAAGAATTTTCACAAATGGCTTTGATGCTTTTAAAAAATCGACAAAGTGATTTGGAAAAAATTGCTGCGAAGATTGAACTTGGTAATTTTGGAGAGTTTCAGCCTAGAATGATGCGGAATTTTTTGTACCAAAATTCAGAGAAAAAATGGATTTTAAATGAGTTAACCTGCATGCAAACTATAATAAATATGAGATTTTGCAAAGAAATGGCTCAAAAGATTTCGGAGGATGAAAATGCTTTTGTAAAAGAGCAATTTTCTTGGTTGGGCAAAGAATTTACAGAAGAAGCTTATGTGCAAAAAGAGAGACTGGAAATGCAAAAAAAAAATTGATAAAGCGCTTAAATGATTTCCTGGCTAAAAATCGAAAGAAATCAATGTTTTTGGCGGATATTAACAAAGAACTTGCTTCTTTAACAGACTTATTCCGTGTGTTCCCTAACAATGGAATCAGGAGTAATCGAATATTGACGAAAGAAAAATTTAACATATTATGCACGCAATGGAATATTCCGTTTAGAATTCAGATGAAAGCACAAGTCAAAGTTCCATTGGAGAAAGAAAAAATTAGTCGAAAAAAAGTTTATCAATTAATTCGGCTTTAAATTGTAAGTTTAGTCATTTTTAAAAATATATCATCAAAGTGAACGAAATAAATTAAGTAAAGGAGGTGCAAAAGTTGGGGAGAAAAAATACTTTTTATGCAGCTATTGGCAAAAACGGGTATGCAGTTTATCAAACATATAATTGTGTAGAGTCTAACGGGCGTAAATACCTTGGTGCCAAAATGAAGTGCAAGGGTTTTCGTTCATTTGATGATGCTTGCTGGTGGTGTTTGGAGCAATTTGCAAATTTGTATCCGGGATATTTTCAAATAAATATACTACCTTTTCCATCCAGATTGAATGAAATCACTTTTAAGAAAGATATTGAACGGAAACGGATTAATACTAATGCAACATATCAATGTAATCCGTTACCATTGATTGAATTTTTTTACCCGGAAAAGGAGGAATAGCAGATGGAGAAATGTACAATGACCCCAGATGAATTAGCAGAGTATCTTGGAATTGGTAGAAGCAGCGCCTATAAGCTGATTGGTGAAGGACAATTCACGACAGTAAGGGTAGGGAGACGGATTTTGATTCCTGTTCAAAACGTGAACCGCTGGCTTGATGGAGAAAGCAACCAGACCAAGGAAAATTAAAAATAGTTAAGTGCCTTAGCTCTTATTTGGGCTAAGGCGTTTTTAAGGAGGAATTGTATGGCAAGTGTAAAAAAACGCGGTGATAAATACTACGTAATTTATTACTATAAAGATCCTGATACAAAAGAGCAAAAACAAAAATGGGAATCTTTTGTTACAGAAGGAGAAGCTTACAAGAGAAAAATTGAAGTAGAAAATCAGATGAATGACAATACTTTTATTCTTCCAAGAACTACGACGGTTTCGGAATACTTGGATTCTTTTGTGAAATTATATGGAACAACAAAATGGGGCGCAAGTACATTTAAGTCCAACACGGCACTGATTAGGAACTACATCTCTCCTATAATTGGAGATATGAAGTTGCAGGAGTTAAATCGTATGGCGATTGATTCTTTTTATAAGAAGTTATCACAAACAGAATATGTGGAATATCGTGGAAGGAAACCAGAAGGTTTTTTGAGTGCGTCTGTTATAGAAAAAATAGCGCATTTAATGTCTACTGCCATGAAACAAGCAGTACAATGGGAGATTATCAGTAAAGATCCAACGATTGGAGCTTTGCGGGAAAGACCGGCAAAGGTGGAACGTAGTATCTGGAATACAGATCAGATAAAAAAAGCACTGGATAATTGCGAAGATAATCGGTTGTATCTTGCGATAAATCTTAGTTTCGCATGTAGTTTGCGTCTTGGAGAAATACTGGGACTTACATGGGATTGTGTGCATATCTCGGAACAGGAAATTGCTTCTGATGGAGCATGGATTATGATACAAAAAGAATTAACCCGTGTTAATATGGATGCCGTAAAGCAAATTGGAGAAAAGGACATTTATCAAATTTTTCCGACCACAAAGTACAATGCTACAACACGTATGGTTTTGAAAAAGCCAAAAACCGAAAGTTCAATTCGCAAGGTGTGGCTGCCTAGAACGCTGGCAATGATTCTACTGGATTGGAAAAAGAAGCAGGAAGAATTGAAAGATTTAATTGGAGATGCCTTTTCGGACTATAATCTCGTTGTTACCCATAATGATGGCAGACCATGTGATTCGCAGGTCATTGAGCATGGATTCAAACGATTGAAAGAAAAAGCGGATCTTCCTGATGTTGTTTTCCATTCTTTGCGACATAGTTCGACCACCTATAAATTGGGAT
>ULMK01027959.1_pt1 | contig 11211 bp, 10 predicted proteins | sample 1951621 | NCBI WGS metagenome assembly ULMK01 (sample SAMEA4835547, study PRJEB28245) | human gut metagenome | biome: gut microbiome; material: fecal sample | place: Denmark | collected 2008
ATTAGTTCCGAGCTAGTTGAAATTAGTTCCGAGACTTTTTTAGCAAATGCGGATTGACTGAAAATCAACGCTTTCAGAAGTGAGATTAGATCGAAAAAAAATAATGCTGTTCTTACCATAAATTTTGCGATAAAGCTAAGTGGCATGTTTAAGCTTTATTCAAGGATTTGTTAAAACTTAGGTGAGCAGAACAAGCGTTGATAACTAGTGGTTTCTACATATTATCTATTCAAAAATCCATATAGTAATATCAGGTGCCTTGAACACTCAGCTGTTCATGCGGCTCTTGAAGTGTGGAAGTCGTACATCAAAGGCAGTATCTCTATGATTTCTAGAATGAGTTCTTGGGGATATGCTGTAGGTGTAAAAAGCAAACTCGCAATTAAAGTGAATTACACTCAAATTGCGAGTTTACTTTATGTTGAGGGTTTATCAGGGATAGGGTATAGCCTCAGTTCCTCATAACTAACTGTTCAAATTTATTTTATTCTTTCGAATTGTTAGGATATAAATTTAGGCGAATAATTTCTTGGGCAACTTCAGAGGTAATCATTTGTTCGCAATTTTCACCTTTTGATAAAGCATTTCTTATGTCAGTTGACGAGAAAGGGTAGAGAGGTGCATCAATGTAATGCACATTGCTTGGAAGTGAGTTTATGTTTATTGCAAATCCTTTGCGAGGATATACAAACAATTCATATTGCTGCAATATTTGATTATAGTTTGCCCATTTCGGAAATAATTCCCAATTGTCAGCACCTATCAGTAATGAGAATATCCGTTCGGGATATTTTTGTTTCAGTTTATTCAAGGTGTTCCAAGTGTAGGACGGACGAGGCAAATTAAACTCAAAATCTGACGCTTTAATGTTTTGATTATCTTTGATGGCAAGTTGGGCTAAATGCAATCTCATATTTTCATCAATCAACCCTTCTTGTTTTTTTAGTGGATTATGGGGTGAAACCATTAGCCAAACTTCATCCGTTACGCCCTCGTTGAGTAACTGTTGAGCTAAATTGATGTGTCCTTTATGAATTGGATTAAACGAGCCGCCAAAAATTGTTGTTCGTATCATGTTTAAGTTGATAGATACAAAAATAGGGTCAGATATTATTCATTCAAAAATGCTGTCACCACCTTCAAGGCTTCGGCCTGGGCAGTAGCCAAGTCGTCGTTGACAATCACGACGTCGAATTTATCGGAGAACGAGAGTTCAAATTCTGCACGCGCAATGCGATCGTTAATTACCTCGGGGGTGTCGGTAGCGCGACCTATCAGTCGTTCACGCAGTACTTCGATTGAAGGTGGCTGAATGAAGATGCTAAGGGCTTTGTCGCCATAGTGTTTTTTAATGTTCTGGCCACCTAAAACATCTACATCGCAAACCACGTTTTCGCCATTGGCCAACTGTTTGTCTACTTGGCTTTTAAGGGTTCCATAGAATCTGTCTTTGTAAACTTCTTCGTATTCTAAGAAATCGTTGGCGGCTATATGCTGTTTGAATTCTTCAGGTGTTAAGAAAAAATATTCTACACCATTTTGTTCTTGTCCACGCGGTGGACGGCTTGTTGCTGAAACTGAGAAATGCAGATTGAGACCTTGCTCCATCAAGTAGTTTATAATGGTACTTTTACCACTGCCACTGGGTGCTGAAAATATGAGTAATTTCATTGTTGTGTACAGATATGATTGAATGTGTTGGCTTTTTTTACTTATTAGAAAGGCGTGGGATTACATGACATTCAATACCTGCTCCTTTATCTGCTCCAGTTCGTCCTTCATCTTAACCACAATGTTTTGCATTTCTGCTTGATTACTCTTTGAACCGGTAGTATTGATTTCGCGTCCCATTTCTTGCGCAATGAAACCAAGTTTCTTTCCTTGTCCGTGGCCATTGTTCATTGTTTCACGGAAATAGTTGAGGTGGTTGCTTAAGCGTTGTTTTTCTTCGCTTATATCCAGCTTTTCAATATAGTAAATAAGCTCTTGCTCTAATCTGTTTTTGTCGTAGTCAATGCCAGATAATTCTGCTAATCTGTCTTCGAGCCGTTGACGAATTTTTTCTACACGAGCCGATTCATAGGGTTCGATTTCACCAAGTAGCTTTTCGATGTTGTCAACTTTTTCATTGAACTTAATCATCAATGCAGCACCTTCCTGCTTTCTGAAATCTTGCAGTTGGGCAACAGCTTGGCTGATAGCTTGCTTTGCAACCGACCATTCTTCATCGGTCAGAACTTCAACGCTTGAATTTTGTGTGGTATCTGGCAGGCGAACGATAATATCCCAAACATTTGAGGGGGCAGGTATGTGCTGTTCTTCGCAAATAGTTTGAATCTGCGACATATAATTTGCCACTACATTCGGATTGATTACTGCATTTGTTGCGGTTTCATCTTTTTCAACCCATAAGTTGAAATCCACTTTTCCTCGCTCTAAATGTTGGGCAATGTATTGCCTGATTTCCATTTCTTTTTCGCGATATAAGGGTGCAATACGTACGCTTAAATCAAGACTCTTACTATTGAGGGATTTTATTTCAGCATGAATTTTCTTTCCACAAAAATCGGTGTTGGCTTTACCATAGCCAGTCATTGAGAGTATCATATCGTATGTTTTTTAAATTGACAACAAAGATAATGTAAATGGGGGACAATGGGAAACAAAACCTCATTTATTTTAAAAAACCATTCATGAAATGGCTTGAAATGAGGGTTACTTTGGCATTTTAATAAAATATAAGTGGCATTTTAAGGATAGTAGCATACAAAATGGCAGATGGTCTGCTTTTTTTCTGTATTTTTGCACCAATATATATCAACAAACCTCATTCATTCTGATTATGAAAAGAGTTAATCCATTTCGGGGTCTCGGTGTAGCACTTGTTACTCCTTTTACAAAGGATGGAGAAGTAGATTACCCTCGTTTAGAAAATCTGATAGAAAGTCAAATTAAGTCTGGTGTTGACTTTATCTGTGCACTTGGTACGACTGCAGAAACGCCCTGCTTGAGCAAGGAGGAAAAGGACAAAATCATTTCCGTAGTAAAAAGGGTAATAAATAAACGTGTTCCATTGTTGTTAGGAGCAGGCGGAAACTGTACTGCCGATGTTATTAACTATTTGCATGCTGTATCGCTTGAAGGCATTGATGGTGTATTGATCGTTACACCCTATTATAACAAACCTTCGCAAGAAGGATTGTACCGTCATTTTAAAGCTATAGCTGAATCTTGTCCCTTACCTATCGTTCTTTACAATGTTCCAGGGCGAACGGGGGTTAATTTGACGGCTCAAACTACATTGCGTATAGCGGCAGAGTGTGATAATGTGGTTGCCATTAAAGAGGCTTCTGGTCAAATCACACAAATAGATACGATTATTGAGGAAGCTCCTCAAGGTTTTGAAGTACTGAGTGGTGATGATGCGATTACCTTGGAGTTACTTTCGATAGGTGCTGTTGGGGTGATTTCGGTTGTCGGAAATGCTTATCCTGCCGAATTTGGCCAAATGGTACATCATGCCTTGAAGGGTAACTATGCTGACGCATTAGCTATTCATCGCCGATTTGCTAAAGCTTACCATAATCTGACGGTTGATGGAAATCCTTCTGGCATAAAGGCTTTGTTGTCTCTCCAAAATAAATGTGAAAACATGCTTCGTTTGCCTTTAGTGCCTGTTTCGCAACAGACGCATGAGGCTTTAAATGGTATTGTAGATTCTTTAAAATAGTACTATCATATTCCTGCTATGCATTGTTATTGCATACTGTTGGTAAGTACTATATTTATTGGGGAGAGTCATTAATTTTTCAAAACAGACTCGCTGCTGTAAATATATAAAATAAAGGCATTGAAACCACAACCATTCATTGATGGGGTGGGTTCAATGCCTTATTTATTGTAATTATAACAGCGTACTACTTTGTTAAGGTACCAGATACTTGTTGTCTGTAGTTTCTATAATTGTTTTCTTATATTGCTCAGAGAATCCAGGACGCTTAGGACGTGCACCTAATCCATCAGGAGTCAATTCAAACTTTCCTTCTTTTTCAGGTCTAATGGTTTGATCATTATACTTTACGATCAGATATTGTCCTAATTGCATCCAGCGATTCATCATGCGCTGAGCGCAGTCTGCAGAATAATCTGTTAAATATGCGGCAGCTCGTGCGGGTGATTCTTTAAGCAGCATTTGTGCTTTTTTCTCAACTTCTGCCTGCTGTTTTGCGTAGGAAGTTTCTAACTCCTGACGGGCTTCTTTTAAGCTGGGGAAGAGTTGAGAGTATCTTGGATAGACCATATTGGCAACCCAATTCTGTACCCAAAATGCCGACTCCCATGAAAACTTTACGTCACTGGCATTTTTAGGATCGTAGCATTCAGGTGCTTTAGTTGCCGAGCAATAGACAGGAGTGTAGGGTACCATATTGGGATCGTCATTTCCATACCAAAGTACACCACCTACAGCGTTGGGCAGATAGTCACGTAATTGGATAACGTATGTACCCGCTGTTTGCTGTGTGGAAATGGGTCGTTCATTAAAGTACTCCTTGCCATTGTGCGTCCATGTCAGCGGAGTGGGGCGGTAGGGAGCTTCGTAAGGGCCTGAACCTGCATCCTGGGTTATATCAAAAGGTGTTCCTTCATAATGATCGCGCATTGAATTCATCACGTCTTGCAAGGACAACTTTTGCTTGGGCTTAAAGTAAAGGGGCATTACTTCTGCTTTGCCAATGTGCTTTCCGTCAACATAATCAATGTAGCGGTTCATTCCTTCGACCCACATATTGTAAAAACTCCAAACTCTGGCTTCGCAAAAACGAATGGCACCAAAATCGGCTGGTGCATAAGCATTAGCAAATGAGAATTCAGCATCTTTGCCATTGAAATAGCCTTGCTTTCTGGCAAAGGATATAACGTCTTTGGAATACATCACATTGTCTTTATCCTTCATGTTGAACTGATGGATACGACTGTGATTGGCGTGACACGAAATGCAATCGTCGGGAATGCGCACTGCTACCCAAACTGTTCCTTTTTCTTTAGGACCCTTTCCAATCATTTCAAGAATCCAAACTTCGTTGGGGTCAGCAATAGAAAAGCTTTCTCCTTCTGATGCATAGCCGTATTCTTGTACGAGCGTTGTCATAACCTTAATGGCTTCACGTGCTGTCTTTGCGCGCTGTAAGGCTATGGTCATGAGGCTCACATAGTCTATTTTACCATTAGGATCAACCAAATCATGACGTCCACCAAAAGTGGTTTCAGTAATGGCCAACTGATGTTCGTTGATATAGCCCATTACAGCGTAAGTATAGGGAACTTCAGGTATCTCGCCTAAATAATGGTTGGTATCGCCATCAACGATCTTACGCATACTGCCGGCTGGATGATGACCGGCTGGTAAATACAACAAACGACCAAACATTCCATAATCATCTTGGTTATAAGTAATGATGGTAGAGCCGTCGTTTGATGCCTTTTTTCCTACAAGAAAACTCGTACATGCGTCTGCTACTTGTGCACTGCATATTGCAAGAAGAAAGGAAAGACCTATTTTCTTTAAAATACTTTGTTTCATTGTTTAGCAGGCTTTGAATGACATATCAAGTCCTTTTACTGAATGGGTCAGTGCTCCTACAGAAATAAAGTCAACTCCACATTCGGCATAATCACGAAGGGTATCGAATGTGATACCACCGCTTGACTCAGTTTCGAATTGGTGATTGATGAGTTCTACAGCTTTTCGGGTATCTTCGACAGAGAAATTGTCGAGCATAATGCGATCAGCACCGCCATGTGCCATGACCTGCTTGATTTCGTCGAATGAACGGCATTCAATTTCTACCTTTAAATTCAAGCCTTTTTCTTTTTGGTAAGCAGCACAACGATCCAAAGCATTAGCAATACCTCCGGCAAAGTCGACGTGGTTGTCCTTAAGTAAAATCATATCGAACAATCCAATTCGGTGATTCATACCACCGCCGATTTTGACAGCTTCCTTTTCGAGCATACGCATGCCGGGAGTGGTTTTGCGGGTATCGAGCACATGGGTGTTGGTGCCTTCCAAACGCTTTACATATTTATTCGTCATGGTGGCAATACCGCTCATACGCTGCATGATATTGAGCATCAAGCGTTCGGTCTGTAGCAACGAGCGCACTTTACCCGTTACAATCATTGCTATGTCACCGGGTTTTACATGTGAACCATCTTCGATGAATTGTTCCACCTGCATGCTTGGGTCAAAACGATGAAATACTTCTTTCGCAATTCGCATACCTGCCAGAATACCTTCTTCCTTTATAAGGAGCTTTGATTTACCTATAGCATCCTCAGGAATGCAACATAAAGTTGTGTGGTCGCCATCACCTATATCTTCAGAAAATGAGAGGTCGATGAGTTTGTCGTTAAGTTCGTCTACTGTAAACATAGCATTTAATAATATGATTAGTAACTTGAATAATTAACTTATGAAGCACAATGATTAGTGCGTAGGTATTGATTTAGCTTATACAGCTATCTAACCTATATACAAAGTTCGTCAAAATCGCCGAAACATGCAAACTGTTTTTACAGAAAATAGGTTGAAATGACTATTTTAATATTACGCGATCGCCTAAAATTTGGGCCAATTTGCGTTCTATTGCACTTACTTCCATATATTTTCGCATCAAGCTTTTATATTCGTCGGGATTTGACAGTAAATTTGGATCTCGTAATTGCGAAAGAATTTGTTTCAAATAATTTTTTATTATTGAATGTTTGTAATCATGTAACAATCTTGGAACGATTTCCTCTAATCTATAAACATCATCCACATATTGCTCTTTTTGCCGTGAACTTAGCGAAAAGTTTTCTTCACCTAATTCAACAGCAAGTTTACTGATGGCAAAGTTAGGATGGTGAACGAAATAGGGGAGTGCTTGCCACTGATTATCTGTCTTTGATTGTTCAAGAGCCTCTTGCAATATTGACTGATAAAGTGGCGACTGAAATTCCATTCCATCATTTACAAACTCGTTTGCAATGAACTGGGCAACATTCAGCTGCTGCTGTTCGTGAGTATCGATATGATCATTGTCTGATTCGTCTGCATTGTTGCTATTCATCGGACAATTACCATATCTGATAATCATAGCAATCAGAAGTTTCTCTTCAGCTGATGAGTTTTCTTCTAGTAGGTTTGAAGATACAACTGTTGCTTCCTGATTGCTTGCAGACTGATTAGGCAAATCTTCGGGATTTTCAACATTGTTATCCTTTTTACCTTTTTGCTTTGTTTGCGAAACTTGCTTATTGATTTCATTGATTATTAAGGCCTCACTTACCCCTAACATATAAGCACATTCGCTGACATACATCTGTCGTACAATTTGATTGGGAATGACAGATATACTTCTGACCACATCTGTAATCATTTCAGCGCGCTTGATAGGATCATGTTGAGCCTCTTCTAATAAATGATTCGTCTTGAATTTTATAAAGTCAATTTGATGAGCTTCAATATATTGTTGAAATTCTTCAGGGCGGTGTGAACGTACAAAACTATCAGGGTCTTCACCTTCAGGCAGGGGAAGTACTTTGATATTCATGCCTTCAGCCAATAACATATCGATGCCTCGCATGCTTGCTCTGATTCCTGCAGCATCTCCATCGTAAAGCACTGTGATGTTATTGGTAAATCTATGCAGAAGACGAATTTGGCCATCTGTCAACGAAGTACCGGAAGAAGCTACAACATTCTCTATGCCAGCTTGATGCATGGAAATAACATCCGTATAACCTTCTACCAAAAAGCAGCAATCGTTACGAACTATGCTATTTTTAGCTTGAAACAAACCATATAATTCGTGACTCTTACTATAAATAATGCTTTCTGGTGAGTTGACGTATTTAGCCAACTTTTTATCGCTGCTTAAAATGCGACCTCCAAATGCAACTACCTTGCCCGAAACAGTGAATACTGGGAATATAACGCGACCATGAAATCTGTCAAGCAGTTGATTCTCATTACTACGATATGTCAAACCTGTAGTAATTAAATACTCCTCTTTAAAACCATGTTGTAATGCCGCTTTGGTTATAGCATCTCGTTGAGAGAGGGCATAACCTAATTGAAATTTTTTGATAATCTCGTCACGAAAACCACGCTGACGGAAATAGGCCATACCTATTGCAACTCCATCTACATTGCCATGTAATTGCTCTTGAAAATATTGATTAGCCCAATCATTCAAAGCAAACAGACTTTCTCTTTCACTTTGTTTTGCTTTTTCTTCGTCTGTTAATTCCTTCTCTCGAACTTCTATGCCGTATTTTCTTGCCAACCATTTTAAAGCTTCAGGGTAGGTCATTTGCTCCAGTTGCATTAAGAAATTTACAGCATTTCCTCCCTTTCCACATGAAAAACATTTACAGAGTTGCTTCGCCGGTGAAACGGTGAATGATGGCGTTTTTTCATGATGAAACGGACAAAGACCTTTGTAATTCACACCAGCTTTTCGCAGTGTCACAAATTCTCTGACAACCTCAACAATATCTGCGGCATCCATTATGCGCTGTATGGTAGACCTATCTATCATTGAATTTCTTGTATTAATATAGTAGTGGTGGGGAGTAATTCAAATGGTTTGAATAATTTGAATACACCCTATTAAACATAACGGCAGTTCAGTGCCTATTACAATGATCTGTACAAATGCTCGTATTGCTTGGCAACCTTTATGAAATCATGATGTTTGGCTATATACTGAATAGACTCTTGTTTTAAGCGTGGAATCAAGCTGTTTCGATTAATCACAACATTAGCCAATGCATCATATACGCTTTGTTCATTTGGCTTTACATTGATAATAGGTTGTAATTGAGTTTCTTGCAGAACTTGGTAATTTGCAGGTTCGCCTCCTGTAACAGCTATCAAGCCACGTCCCATAGCTTCCAATGCGTTCATTGCTGGCGTATAGGAATACAACTGATCTAATATTATATCTGAATCATTCATCAATTTAATGTATTGATTAAAGGGAAGGCTTTCAGATATTTTAAGTTTACACTGTTCAGGATAGTCTGCTGCAACTCTTTGTGCAGCCTTCAGCATGATGTCGGTACCTTTGTAGGCTGAGCGCATTTTTTGGATTCCTGCAAAAATTTTAACGGGTTCTCCTTCTGTCCAAGAGTGGTTAACAGATTGTACAGAAAGTGAATCCACTTTTATGGGGAAAGGAATAAAATGAAGTTTATCAGTATTATCAAAATGATGTAAATAACTTACATAATATTCATAGAGCCCAGCAACGATTGCATCACAATCAGTAGCTATTTTCTGATTTAAAATGCCCTTACTTCCAAACAGCCAATCGCGCTTAAAGCATTCATTTTCATCAGAAAATCGTTCTTGGTTTCCGAAATTGAAATCACTGTATTCAAAGGTCTTAAAATCAAGGCAACATTTGACATAGTAATAATCCATACCAAATGCACCCATAACAATTTTGCCATTAGTCTTTCGAAGTTTCTGGTAAAATGGCCATATTCTTTCCCCTTTTAGTGGGATAAACACAGGATTTATCAATTGCACAATATCGTAACCCTTAAAGCTTTGTATTTGATTCCATGTTTTCCATAGATAAGAAATACTACTTAAAGGTGACAATGATTTTCTGCGCATATCAATATCACGAGGATAATTTTTCCAATTATCGCCATCAGAAGCTAACGTTACATCATGTCCAAGCGAGCGTAGGCCTAAAGCTAAAGTATAATGTACATTACTATACTCTCCTAATAAAAGAATCTTCATTATGCTAATTGGTTTTAATCTATTTATATATACAGTCCTCGTAGTAATCCCCTACTCCGCTGATTCTTTATAAATTGGTTGACTTTGACTTTAGATAGTCTGCAAATAATCGAGCTCCAGTTTCAACCATTTTTACACATGGACGCTTCTTATAATACTCAGTTGTGCGTTTTTCTGCTTGAAAGCTGTGCTCTGGTTGTTTAAGCCCCAAAAGTTCCGCACAAATAATGCTACCATTTTCTTCTTCAAATTTGGCAGCCAATTTCTGAACCTCTTGATAATTATGACTCTTTCCGGCACGATCGCTTCCTTCAACTGTTCCGCAGTCAAGTCCTACAAGCAAAAACATTCCACAAGCTGCACCACATGTTTGACGCATACGTCCAATACCGCCACCAAATGAAGATGACATTTTAAAAGCTTGATCAGGAGTATATCCATATAGATCAGCAAAGGCGGCAACAACACTTTGAGAACAGTTGTATCCCTCTTTAAAGAGTTCAACTGCATGATTTATGCGCTTTTCTAAATCCTCATCAGTGAGGTTAAATGCATATTTGTTCATTAAAAATGATATAAAAGCTATTTGTTTTGATTATAAACAAGTATTAAGTATCTTTGCGTTATCTGCGTCATAAAAGTTTTGTATGCATAATGACTCGTAATCATCAATAAACTCATCTGAATAAAATCCACTTACAACATGACTCTACTTAAAAATCTTCCCAAAAGAAATGTAATTTGGTTTTTGACATTTTTCTCATTAACCTCTTGTCAAGAAAGTTTCGACAATCGACTATATCGGGAAGCAAAGGAATTTACAGTAAATCATTGCCCTCAAGAGCCTGAAAAAGGTACTCGTCTGGATAGTACCACTTATGATATAGCATCACGCACATACACTCAATGGTATGGGTTAGAAACATTCAACGAGCAAGTTATTTCGGAAAATATTCCTCAACTAAAAGAAGCTCTTGTAAAACGTTTGACAGCAGACGTTAACTTTAAGGCCTTAAAGGATGAGAATATCACGTTCAGATACGTTTACTATTCACAACAGAATGGCAAGATAATATACCAAACATCTATAACATCTAAAGACTACAAGCGATAGCAGCTACTATAAAGCAGTTATTGGTTAAGTGCTTTACACAGCTGATCCGGACATGAGGTATTTTTATTACCACACTTGATACCTTGAAGCCGTTCAATCACTTCTTCTTTTTTCATACCTTTAACCAGGTGAGCTATACCTTGCAAATTACCATGACAGCCACCTTCGAATTGTACTGATTGAATTCTGTCTTCATCATCCAGTTCGATATGGATGCATCTAGAACAAACTCCTTGCGGATTATAATCGTATGTTTTCATTTGACAATACTTCGGTAAATTTTTACCGAAAAATT
>ULMK01020260.1_pt1 | contig 11168 bp, 8 predicted proteins | sample 1951621 | NCBI WGS metagenome assembly ULMK01 (sample SAMEA4835547, study PRJEB28245) | human gut metagenome | biome: gut microbiome; material: fecal sample | place: Denmark | collected 2008
TAAATATTATCTTCTTGGTAGTGATTATGCTCCTTCAGATTTGGTTACAATTTCTCAGACTTATTCTTGGGGAGATGCGGGAAGTCAAAAAACTAGGAAAGTTACTTATGATGCATTTTTAGAAATGTGGAATGCTGCACAAGAAGAACAAGGCTATTATTTAATGGTTAGTTCTTCTTATAGGTCTTATCAAGAACAAGAAATTGTTTATAATAATTATAAAAAGACGCGTGGTCAAAAATATGCTGATAGTATTGCTGCAAGACCTGGTTCTTCTGAACATCAAACTGGTTTAACTTTAGATATATTTAATAAACTTAATAATAATAAAAATACTTTTAAAGATACTGATACTGCAAAATGGTTAGAGAATAATGCTTATAGATTTGGTTTTATTTTAAGGTATCCAGAAGATAAAGTTAAAGTAACTGGTTATAGTTATGAAGCTTGGCATTTTAGATATGTTGGTAAAGAAATAGCAAAATATGTTTATGAAAATAATATTACTTTTGAAGAATATTATGCTTACTATATTGAAAAATAGGTTTAAATTACAAACCTATTTTATTTTAGCTAAAACATTTTTTCAACATTATTTGGAACTTTATCTTCTACCACTTTTTTAATTATTTTAGATTTTTGTTCCTCACTTACTTTTTTACCAGTCATTTTACTTAATGTATCTATTACCTCACTAAGTGTTTTTTCATCTTTCATGTTTCCTTTTTGTAATTTTTCTGCAAGATTTAAAATAGTGTCTTTAGAAACATTAGTCTTTTTTTCTACTTTTTTAAAAAATTCATCACCGAATTTCATAGGCCCTCCCTAATGATAATATATGCCCAAATTTGACTTTGTTTAATAAATGTGTTATAATGTGTCTAAGCTTTGGGGGTTATTATGATAACTTATGATGATATTAAGAAAATTTTAGAAAGCGTAGACATTGCTAAGTTAGAAAAGGACTATATGACTAGGCAAGAGGTAAATCTCCTGGATAATACTATGAAAGCTAAAGATGTTTTAGCATATTTTCCAGATGAACTAATTTATTTACCAAAAGGACTTGATAATATCGGTAAGTTAAATGCCTTATTGATGCTTTATTTAAATAGTGGACATTCATCTGCTAAGAGATTAATTATTGAAATATTGAATAGATGTGGATATAATCCAAATAATGAATTACTTAGAGCTATTCAAATATCTGATTTATATTTTGAAGGACAAATTAGTCAAGAGAACTATATAAGAGCTATTGGTGGTTTAACAAATTCAAAAGGTGTTGTTAGTATCAAAATGGATGAAATACATATACGTACTATGCAAGGAATGTTAAAATTACAATCACTATGTAAAACTTTGGGTATAAGAAAAATTACTGATGAAGAAAGACGTGGTTTTTGTCATAATTTAACCAGTGATGTTTTAATAGCTAATAAAAAATTATATGGTGGATACTATTATATTCCCCTTTCTTTTACAGGTTATATGGAACATTCTGTAGTAATTGATTTAGAAAAAAGTGAAGTTTTGGATTTTGCTAATAATATAATTGTTCCTCTTAAAATATGGAAGAAATTCTTTGGTTCTCCAACAATTTTTATAAATGGAGATTACTATCAAGAACTTGCTAAACAATCTAAAGAAAAATTAAATGTTGATTTAAATATTTGTTTACTTGAACAAGTAAGAAGAAGATGTAAGTAGTTATCTTACTTTCATCTTCTTCTTTTTTAAATACTTATCTAAACCTCTAAAACCTTGGTTTTCATAATCAAAATCTTTTATAATAGAATAATCTTTTATACCTTTTTTAGATAAATATTCTTTTATATTATCAATAGTTATATTATGATAATTAATTGTTTGAGTTATTCTTGCTAAAAATTCTTTACTAAAACTATTTTGATAATTAGCTTTATTTTTCAGAAAACCTATTTTTATATCAATACAAGCATTACTTGTCATAAATATATATGTGTTTTTAAAATCTATTTTTTCTCCTTTAGCATTAGTTACAAAGCCTTCATCTAATATTTGTAAAAATAAATTTATGACACTTGGATGAGCTTTTTCTAATTCATCTAATAAAATTATAGCATTTGGATGCATTCTTACTTTATCAAAAATGTTTTCATCATCATAACCAATGTAACCTGCTGATGAACCAATAAGTCTATTTATAGAAATTGGTTCATTGTATTCACTTAAATCAAGTCTAATTAATGGTAACTTTAAATATGTTGCTATTTCCTTAACAGTTTTAGTTTTACCTACTCCAGTTGAACCTGTTAAAAGTATTGATACTGGCATATCATCTTCTTTAAATTTTAAAGTATTTATTATTTCATTTATGGCTTCATTTTGACCAATTAATTGATTTTTTAAATAGTTATTTAATGAATTCCAATCATTTTTTATACTAGGAATATTTACTTTTCTTAATAATACTTCTTTAATATCAGTATTAGTTATTTTATTCGGAGTATTTTCTTCTTTAGAAATTTTTTCATTTATTTCTATTTCTATTTTTCTTAAATTAAGGGCTTCTTCAAAGTTATTTTTCTTAACCATGTTTTCTTTTTTCTTAATTATATTTGCTAATTTATTTTTTAATAAACTTATATCTTTTTCTTTAGAACTTTCTACTTCTTTCATAGCACAGATACTATCAAGAAAATCAAGTGATTTATCAGGATTAAATCTATCTAAAATATACTTATTTGTTAAAGATACTATTTCTTTAATGTTATCTTCTGATATTTTTATATTATAATGATGTTCAAATGATGGTCTTATTTTGGATAATATTTCAATTGTTTCTTCAACATTTGGTTCATTTACTTTAATTATTTCAAATCTTCTAGATAAAGCTTTATCTTTAGCAATAAATTTATTATATTCATTAATTGTTGTTGCTCCGATTAATTTAACTTTTCCTCGCGCTAAATAAGGCTTTAAAATGTCACTAGCATTTATGGCTCCTTCTGCTCCTCCAGCATTTGATAATGTATGAATTTCATCAATAAATAAAATTATTTCTGGATTATTTTCAACTTCTTTAATTACTTTATTTAATTTTTCTTCAAATTCTCCACGATACTTTGTACCTGCTACTAAAGAAGACATTTCAATTGAAACAATCTTTTTATTTTTTAATTTATTTGGAACATTTCCATCTTTAATACGTCTTGCTAATTCTTCAACAATAGCACTTTTACCTACTCCAGCATCACCGATTAAAAGAGGATTATTTTTATTTTTACGTAAAAGTGTTTCAATTATTAAATTTATTTCTTTTTCACGACCAATTAATAAATCATCAGTTGTATATTCTGTTAAATCTTTGCCAATATTATAAATCTCTAACTTGGGATTATTTTTTTTACTCTTAATTTTTATTTCATCATATAATTTATCAATATCTATACCTATTCCAGCCATAATTCTAATAGCAATTCCTTCTCCTTCTTCAAGGAGTGATACTAATAAATCAATTGGTTTAATTGTATTACACTTAGAAATATCAAAAGCATTTTTTATTACTCTTTTTAATAACGGTGTATAAATACATGTACTTTTTTTACTAGTTTCTTCTTTTACTAAAAGTTGTAATTCATCTAAAAAATCATCATATGTTAAACAATATCTATTAAGTAAGTCTTTTATTTCTTCATTATTTTTTAACATACTTAAAAGTAAATGTTCTGTTCCAACATATGAATGATTTAATTCCATCATTAATTTTTCTGCCCCTTTAAAGATTTTGCTAACTTCTAAATTATAATTATTATACATAGAATTAATCCTCCCTTTTATAATTCTATGTATGTAATGGCTATTTTTTTATTAAATTATTCAAATTTTTTATCATCATCAATTATTTTAATACAACATGGATACTTATTTAAAATAACATATGCTCCGGCGTAGTTACCACTGTTAAGAAGTTTTAAAATATAATCTAAATCATTTTGTAACATATCTTCGTTAATTATAAATTCATATGAACCATTATTATACGTTACTTTTATCTTCATATGTTTAAGTGGATATTTTCTAGTTATTATTCTAGTTTTTGTCTTTTTTAATTCTATAGTGGTTTCTAGTTTATAGCTTACTAAAATATTATTAGCATTTATAGTACTTTCTTCTTCATAATAAATATATTCATTAAGAATATTCTTTTTATTTTTATTAACAGCATACATTTTATTATTAAAATGAAATATCATATTTAAATTACTTGAATAAATTTCTATTTCATCACTATCTAAGTTTTCCATAGCAGGATTAAAATTAATTCTTGTATCAACTGCAGAAAATAATTCTAATAAACTGTTATTTAAGTTTTCATTAAATTCAAATTTAAAACCAATTGCTTCAAGAAACTTAAAAATAGAAATATTTAATTTATTTAAAACATCATACAAAGAAATGTGTTCTTTATCACATTTTCTGTTTATTTTACTTATAATAGTTTTAATCTTTTTTATATCTTCCATGTCTTAATTATACAATCATTTCAATTAAAAAAGCAATAGTTTTTATATAACTATTGCAATTAAAGTATTTGAGCCTTTATTAACGATTTTTGAAACCGTTTCTTTAAGCTTATATCTTGTATTATCTGGCATCATACTTAGTTTAGCTTGAATTCCTTCTTGAACTATAGCTTCTAGGCTTCTACCAAATATTTCACTTTTCCAAATACTTGATGCATCACTTTCATAGTCTTTCATTAATCTATCAATTAATTCTTTAGACTGAATTTCGCTACCTATGATTGGTTCAAAAGTAGATTCTACGTCAACTTTTAACATGTGTATGCTTGAAGCGACAGCTTTAAGTTTAACGCCATACCGGCTTCCTTGTTTAACAAGTTCAGGTGTCTGTAATTTTAGTTCTCTAATACTTGGATAAACTATACCATATCCAGTATTTTTGGCCATTTTTATAGCACCTTTTAAAGAATCTATTTCTTCTTTATCTTCTGTATAATTAGCAAATATTTTAAGAAGTCCTGCTTTTGTGGTTACCATGTCCCCCATTAAAGATTTTAGTGTTTCAGTGTATAATTCGTTGGAACTATCGAGTGTTATTGTTACAGTTCCTGTGGATGCATCAAGTTCAGAGATAAAAGATTTTGAAATATACTCTGAATTTTCGAAATGCTCTAATATATAATCCACATCTTTAACTTTTTCTACACTGATAACACTTTCTTTAATTTTTTCTAAGTAGTGTTGTTTAATTTCGTTACTATTTGGTAATACATGTACCCACTCAGGTATAGAAACTTTGATGTCTAAAACTGGAAACTCGTATAAAGCTGTTTTTAATATTTCCATAATTTCTTTTTCATTCATAAGTTCTGCACTTATAGGCATGACTGGGACATCATAAGTATCCATTAAACTTCTAGCTAGTTCTTGAGTTTCAGTATTTGTAGGGTGAATACTGTTTAGTATTACTATAAATGGTTTTCCAATGTTTTTTAATTCACTAACTACTTTTTCTTCTGCTTCAAGATATGACTCCCTCTTGATTTCACCGAATGAACCGTCTGTTGTCACAACAATTCCTATTGTTGCATGATCTTTGATGACCTTCTCTGTTCCAATTTCGGCCGCTTCCACAAAAGGAATCGCATCCTCGAACCAAGGACTTTTCACCATCCTAGGATTTCCTTCCTCATCAACAAAACCATTAGCTTCTGGAATGACATAACCTACACAATCAACTAACTTGATGCTTGTTTCGAATTCGCCGACTTTGATTGCTGCACCATTACTTGGTACAAATTTAGGTTCCGTAGTCATTATGGTTTTACCTTGCGCACTTTGAGGTATTTCATCTAAACATCTTTTCTTTTCATATTCATCTGTTATATTTGGTACAACAAGATTTTCTATGAATCTTTTAATGAATGTTGATTTACCAGTACGAACGGCTCCAACTACACCTAAATAGATTTCTCCATTCCCTCTTTTGGCAATTGATGATATAATTTTTTCTTTTTCCATAATCCACCATCTTTCGTTTTCTATTGTAATCGTATGTAGGGAAGTTTGTAAATATTACAATAAAATTAAGATTAGCAATTATGGAAACGCTGTAATTTCAATGATGAGTAAATTTTTTTTACCATGAGTATATTAGATTTATATTAATTATTAACCTTTCTATTTATATACTGTAAATTCATTTAATAAATTTCCGTCTTATAATTCCTACTTATTAAGTACTAAATATTAAATATGCTGTTTAAAAGTTATTTTTTAGTTTCCTAATATAGATAGCTCTCATAGTAAGTTTTTCTGATGGAACCAATGTTGAGATTCTTCTATGCTGTGTAGTCAAGAGCGATTGAAACGCCTTGCATTCCATCATAGTCGTTTTGAACGGCTGTTGCAAAATTAATAACTTTTCCGTAACCATTATGACTTATAGTGTACGATTTAGATTGTGCCAAGGTTACGTTAGTTGCAGCGTGTTGATAACTACCATATACTGTTGCCCATTCTGTTGTTGCTGTCACTGTTGCTTCAATTGTACATTCATATGTTTTGGCTGCATCAACTAAATTCATAGAAATTCCAAAACCATTAGAAGCTTTGACCATATTAGTTCCACCGTTAGAATAATTTACTATACCTGTACTACCATTAGTATAAATATACGTCTGTCTTCCTTCTTGTGTTCCTTCAATAACTGTTGCATCATCTGTCCTTATGGCGATTACATCATAAGATTTAATATAAGGAGATTTTAACCATAAGGTTGTTAAATCAATAAAATATGTGTTTGTAACATTAGATGGAATAGTTGATATTTGAATATTCTTATAAGTTGTTTCGTAATAAGTTGCTCTCGTTGTTGCTGTGTTCTTTGTTGCATTTGTTGCTTCTTCTTCGCTGACTTCTGTTGTTGTAGTTCCATTTGTTGTTTTCGTTACTCTGTAATATTTATTTACTTTTTTAGAATTTTCTAAATCATAAGATAAATATCTTGAGGCATCCTCATCACTCATTGTTGCAATTCTCAAATCTGAAAAAACTAATTTTAGTCTTGCATATTCTGAATCTGTTAGTGTTGCACCTTTTACGCTGTTAGTTAAAAATATGCCAAGCATTATAATTGTAGCTATAATGCTTTTTCGCAAACCGTTCAAACATCTCCTTTCGGTTCCATGAACATTTTCTCACATTAGGTCGAAAAAAGTAAATAGAAAATCGCGGGAGTTGTTATTCTCTTATTGGAGAGTTTGCTTTAACCCCCTATAAATACCGAGAATATAGTTAATTTTGACTTGATAATTTTCGCAACTACTTTTGATACAATTTAACGAATTAGTTGGTACATCATAAATAAAGTTTTCGGTTTTATTACTACTTTCTGAATATGAATAAGTAACTTTATTAGTATCAGAACAATATTTTATTGATTCGGTAAACAATTCATTCTTATTATATATTACTAACTTATGTGTTGAGTTTAAATATTCAGTGAATCTTCCATCTTTATCAATTTTTGTATATTTGTTATTTGCTTCATCATATTTATAACCTAATTTTGCTAATTTAGCTTCTGGTGTATCATGATCACTGAATGTTGCGATTGAATGATTATTAGTTACTGTTGGTATGTTTGATGGAGAAAATGAGCTACTAAAAAGAGACAAGTTATCGGTTGATAAAATGCTTGTCTCATAATTACTGTCTTTAACATAAGTTTTGTAGGATAATTTGTTATTATTAAATTTTTCTTTGAATGTCAATTGGCATTCGTATGTGTAAATATTATCGTATTCATCTTTTGTTGTGATAGTCAATTGTAAATTTCTTTTGATATTTTCTATTGTATCTTTACTTAGTAAATCTGTATTCGATTTATTTTCTTCAATAAAAATACTATTTAAATTATCAGCTTTATACAAGATTTTTTTATCTCCGTTTACTAATGTGTATAATTCCAATTTAATTTCTGTTGGTTCATATTTGATTTTGTTAATCCTTATATCATTTATTACTAAGATATTAGTAACTTTAGTTTTAAGAAAATAACCATTTTCAAATGATACCTTGTCACTTTCATATTTCAAATCATAAATCTTAACTGAGTTAAAGTTGTTTATGAAATAAATTAACAACAATATAAACGCTATTATAAATCCTATTAAGAAGATGTTGTGAATTAAATAATTTAATGCCTTCCCAAGTTTCATTTTTATAAAACTCATATTATCTTTAAATTTCTTTTCAGATTTAATTAGTAAGCTTGGAGATATTTCCAGTTTCTTACAGATGTTCCTAATTTGGCACAAGTCTGGAACTGTTGTGCCGTTCTCCCACTTTGAAATCGTTCTATCAGATACACCGATTAAATCTGCTAAATCTTTCTGTGTTAGATTTCTGTCTCTTCTAATGCTGTAAATGGTATTAGCAAATTTTGTACTTTTTACGACTTCCTTCGTAGTTTTGTTTTCTTTTTCAACCTTTTTCATACTTTCACCATTTTCATTTTACCATAAATTTCCAATTATTGCACCATAAATTTGACTTTTTATCATAAAATTACTATAATAAGCCTAAATTAAGGAGGAAATTAGAATGCATGAATATTTTATTTATAAAAAATACATCGATGAACTTTTGAAAAATCAAAATAATACTAATATACCTTTGTTGCAAGATATTTATAGTTATAAAGATTATGAAAGAATTTTAAAACCTGTTTTAAAAACTATTTATGATAATCCTTATGCTAATTTAACCACTTTAAGATTGAAATTATTTTTAAATAGTGGTTTAAAAGAAATAATGAATATTTTTGTTAATGATACTAAAATTACTCCGGGAGTGTTACTAGATTTTGGAACATTTAAAACTCGTGATACTGTTTTGTGTGGACTTCGTCAGGAAGTTGATATGAAAGATGGTAAATTAAAAAAAGATGAACTTCCAATTGAACAAGATACTATTTTTGATTTAGCTTCTACATCTAAAACTTTTACTGCTGTTGCTATATTAATTTTAGAAGAAAATAATTTAATTGATGTTTTTGAACCAGTTAGAAAATATGTTCCTGAGTTTAAAAATTTAGGAAATACTACAATTTATGATTTATTAAAATTTAGAGTTAAAATTGTAACTGATAAACGTGTTGATAGTACTAATAATAAGGAAGAAGCTTTAGAAATATTATATAGTGCCAAACTCGTAGAAGAAGAAAAAGTTATGAATGCTTATACTGATATGGGAGCTATGATTTTAAGAATTGTTGTTGAAAAAGTTACTAATATGAGTTTTAATGAATTTATTACGGAAATGATTTTTAAAAAAGCTAATATGGTTGATACACATTTAATTGTACCTAGCGAAAAAATAAAAAGAGTTGCTAATGAAAATTTTTCTTCAATTGTTTTAAGTGATGGAACTGTTAAAACTAATTATAATAATGTTAAAGGTACTCAACATGACCCAAAAGCTATTGCTATTGGAGCTAAATCTGGTATAGCTCCGGGTCATGCCGGTTATTTTTCTACTAAAAATGATATGATTAATTTTGCTAATGCTTTAATAAATGAAAAAATTTTAACTAAAGAAAGTTTGTATTCGATGAGCGATACTGAAACAGGATTTAAAGATAACGATAAATATGCTAGATTTTATGGTTCTTTAGTTTTTTTGAAACAACCTGACCCTGAATTTTTATCTGTTTATCCTCCCCTTTCTGGAAAATCATTTATGTCACCGGGATTTGCTGGTACACAACTTGTTGTAGACCCGATTAATAAAATTACTTTGTTTGTTGGAGCTCCAAGACTTCATAATAGAATTTATCAAATTTCTAAAAATCAAATACATAATATTAGGATTGATAGTCATAATATGAAAACATTTATTTTACCTGATGGTAGTGAGAAAATTGTTTGTAGTGATTATACTAAAGCTAAAGAAGTTCTTGTTACTTTAGCACTAGATTTAGCTATACAATATCAATTATTAGAAAAAATATTTACAAATGAAAAAGGAATGCATTTAGTTCGTGAACTAAATTAGCATTCTTTTTTTAATCTTTATTTTCATATGATAATAAGTTTTTAATATCTTCTTTTGTAAGTTCTGATAAAATATTCTTATCACGAATTTCTCCATCGATTAGTTTATCACTTAAAATTTTTTTTTTATTTTGAAGTTCTAATATTTTTTCTTCAATTGTTCCTTTGGTAATAAGATGAATTACTTCAACAGTATTTTTTTGACCAATACGGTGTGCTCTATCTGTTGCTTGATTTTCTGCTTGAGGATTCCACCATAAATCTAGATGAATTACTACATCTGCAGTTGCTAAGTTTAAACCTGTTCCTCCAGACTTTAACATTATTAAAAATACTTTAACATCATCATTATTATTAAAGTTATCAACCATTTCTATTCTATCTTTAGCTGGAACGCTTCCATCAATCATGTAAGTTTTAATTTTTGCTTTATTTAATTTTTCTTTTACAATATTTAAAGCTGTTTTAAATGATGAGAATATTAAAATTTTATGATTGTTTTTAATATATTCATTTACAATACTTTCTAATTGTTCTAATTTATTGGAACCATCCTTATAATTATCATAAACAATACTTGGATCAATACAGATTTGTCTTAATTTGGTTAAAAGTTGTAATATTAAAAATCTTGCTTTATTCATACCTTCAGTTTCTATGATTTTTTCCATTTCTTCTTTTACTCTTTCAAGTTCTGCAACATATAGTTTCTTTTGTTCATCTTTTAATTCAATATAAATATCATTTATTAATTTATCTGGTAGTTCTTTTACAACATCTTGTTTTTTTCTTCTTAAAATAAATGGGTTAATTTGTTTACTTAAACCTTTTATTAAAATTTCACTGTCTTCATCAAAATCTTTTATTTTATATTTACTTTGAAATTTTGTTAGACTTGCTAAGTAACCTGGCATGATGAAATCAAATATACTCCATAATTCTAAAATAGAATTTTCAAGTGGGGTTCCCGTTAAAGCAAATTTAGTTTCCGCATTAACCTTTTTTACAACTTTAGTTATTCCTGCCATGTTGTTTTTTATATTTTGGGCTTCATCAATAACCATGGTGTTAAAATTTAAATTGTTGTAAAGTTCTTCATCTT
>ULMK01030889.1_pt1 | contig 11048 bp, 8 predicted proteins | sample 1951621 | NCBI WGS metagenome assembly ULMK01 (sample SAMEA4835547, study PRJEB28245) | human gut metagenome | biome: gut microbiome; material: fecal sample | place: Denmark | collected 2008
AGGCGCGCCTCATGAGCAAGGCACTCCGCAAGCTGACGGGGATCATCAGCAAGTCGAAGACCATCGTCATCTTCATCAACCAGCTGCGTGAAAAGGTCGGCGTGATGTTCGGCAATCCGGAAACCACGACGGGCGGCCGCGCGCTGAAATTCTACTCCTCGATCCGCATCGAGATCCGCAAGCTCGAAGTCATCAAGAATGGTTCGGATATCATCGGCAACCGCACGAAAGCAAAGGTCGTGAAGAACAAAGTCGCTCCGCCGTTCAAGGTGGCTGAGTTCGATATCATGTATGGGGAAGGGATCTCCAAGGAAGGCACACTCCTTGATATCGCGGTCGATATGGAGATCATCCAGAAGAGCGGGGCATGGTACTCGTACAAAGGCAGCAGGATCAGCCAGGGCCGTGAGGCAGCGAAGCGTTACTTGAAGGAACACCCGGATGTCGAAGCGGAGATCGATAAGATCATCCGTGACACCCTTGTCGTAGAACCGGATCATTTCGAAGATGGCGTACACTCGGAAGCGGACAGCGAAACGGACTCGTCCGAAGGATAGGACCTGCTACGAGACGGCGGTGTACCTCCTGCAGTTCCGCGACCAGAGCGAGAAGGATCTCACACGGAAGCTGAAAGAGCGGGAGTACACGGAGAAAGAGATCGAAGAGGCGATGGAACGGCTCAGGGACTATGAATATGTCAATGATGAGGATCTCGCCGATGAGCTTTTCGAAGCCTACCGCCGCCGCGCACAGTACGGAGACGCCTACATCCATCAGAAGCTGAAGCTGAAAGGGCTTGCTACGGAGAAGCACCTGCAGTTTGAGGAAGAGATCGAGATGGCGGCCGCCCTCCTGCAAAAGAAGTGGGGCATGAGTCCGAAGCTGCGGGCAGATTTCAAAAAGTCAGCCTCCTTTCTCCTGCGAAGGGGGTTTTCCCATGATGCCGTCATGACGGTGATGCATGAGATGGATTTTGAGGAAACAGAAGAGTAAAAAGGAAACGGCAGACCGATGGGTCTGTCGTTTTTGATTGGAGGCGGCTGGCTGCTGACTGCCTGCCGGTCACACATAAGCTCCGATCTCTGATCTCTGGAACTCCTAAAAGAATAAATCAAAAAGGCTATTGACTATTTGACTATTTGATGTATAATAGATTACAGAAATAAGGTAAGAGGTCAAGCGGAAAGCGGTGAGTGATATGAATAGCACGATGCTATCTGATAAAATAGAAAATTTCATTCTGGATCTGATGGATAAGCAAAATACAGACCAGCTGCTGCTAAAGCGCAAAGAGGTGGCCGACCGGCTCGCGTGTGCGCCTTCACAGGTGACGTATGTGATCAATACGAGATTCTCTGCCAATGATCGATTCATCGTCGAGTCACGGCGGGGGAGCGGTGGATATATCAAGATCTCCCTGCGACCTGCCAGGCGTGAGGAGGTGCCGGACTACTACCATCGGTTGAAGGAGGCAGCAAGCCAGTACCAGAATGAAAAGTCAAATCATCAAGCAAAAGACAAATCGGTATCGCAGGAGGAGATAGAAAATGGTCTTCGGGGATATTTCCAGATGCTTTTGAATTACGACATCATTTCCGATCGTGAGTATCGGCTGATGTATGCGATGACGCACACGATGCTGGAGTATTGTCCGGAAGGACACCGAAAGGAAGCCGGACGGACGATGATCCATCGCATCGAGTGGGCGCTGAAAGGAGAATAAATATGCTTTGTGAACGCTGTCATGCACATCCTGCCACCGTTCATATGGTGCAGGTGGTGAACGGACATAGAAAAGAGGAGCATCTCTGCAGTGAGTGCGCAGAGAAAGAGCATGTTTTCCCAAAGGAGCAGAGCTTCTTTGGACATGGATTCTTTGACAGTCCGCTGGATCATTTCTTCGGCGGATCGATGCTTGGGCATCTCTTAGAAGACCCCTTCGGGACCCGCACGCTGGAAGATCAGGGCGGACAATTCATCGAAGTCAGCCCGGAAAAGCTGCCGGAGAATGAAGACGGCTACAACCGCTTCAAAGAGTCCATCCGCCCGTCGTTCCAGAAAGGGAAGAATGAAATTCCCGTCAATGAACCAAAGGCCAAAGAAAAGGCGGATGCTCCGGCGGAGAGCGAGGAGCTGCAAGCCTTAAGAAAGGAGCTCAAGAGCTGCGTCGATCGCGAAGACTTCGAGCGCGCCTGCGAGGTCAGAGATAAGATCAAGGCGATTGAAGGAAAGAAATGAGTGACTGGTGACTGAAATACCACCTTTATTTCTAATTTCTCATTTAATATAAACCCCAAAAACAAAGGAGGGATTTCTATGGAAGACAGATATACAGATGGTGTAAAAAATGCCTGGAAATTTGCAGGAGAAGAGGCTTCGAAGCTGGGCAGTGATTATTTGGGGACCGAGCATCTGCTTTTGGGCATTGCCCACGAAAAAGATTCGGCCGGCGGCAAGATCCTGAATTCGCTCGGCGTGACCGTAGAGGCGGTGGAGCCGCTGCTTGCCGGGCAGGGGAGGAGCGGCTTCTTCTCTCGCCGTGAGCTGTATGTAGCGCCGCGGACGAAACGGGTGCTGGAAATGGCGCTGGAGGAAGCCAATGACCTTGGCAATTCCTTCGTCGGCACGGAGCATCTGCTGCTTGCCATTCTGCGGGAAGGCAGCGGCGTTGCGATGCAGATCCTGGAGCATTTCGGCGTGACACAGGAGAAGCTGCAGAAAGCCTTCGATACCTATATTTCGGAAGACGGAAATGGAGAAGGCAGTGCAGAGCTGGGAGAGATGGGTGATTTTGCCATCGACCTCAATGAAAAAGCCAAACAGGGCAAGATCGACCCTGTCATCGGGCGTCAGACGGAGATCAATCGTGTGATCCAGATCCTGTCCCGCAGAAATAAGAACAACCCTGTCCTCATCGGTGAGCCGGGCGTAGGCAAGACAGCCATCGCAGAAGGGCTTGCACAGCGGATCGTTTCTCATGATGTGCCGGAGATTCTGAAGGACTGTCATGTGATTTCTCTCAATATGTCCTCCGTCGTCGCCGGTACCAAGTACAGAGGCGAATTTGAGGAACGGCTGAAAAAAGTCATTGATGAAGTGAAGAAACATAAAGACTGGATCCTTTTCGTCGATGAACTGCATACACTGGTGGGAGCAGGCTCGACGGAAGGTTCCATGGATGCAGCCAATATCATGAAACCGGCTTTGGCACGCGGGGAGCTGCGCTGCATCGGCGCGACCACTTTGAAAGAATATAAGAAGTATATCGAAAAGGATGCCGCTTTGGAACGTCGCTTCCAGCCGGTCAAAGTCGGCGAACCGACACCGGAAGATACGCTGAAGATCTTGAAGGGTCTGCGTGATCGCTATGAAGCCTTTCATAAAGCGAAGATCACCGATGAAGCAATGAAAGCGGCTGTCGAACTTTCCGGCCGTTACATCACGGATCGTTTCCAGCCTGATAAAGCCATCGATGTCATCGATGAAGCCGCCGCCAAGGTCCGCATGGAAGCGTCTTCGACACCGGATGCGCTGAAAGAGAAGGAAGAAAAGCTGGCCTCCCTTTTGAAAGAAAAGGAAGCGGCTGTGGCTTCGCAGGATTTTGAAAAAGCCGCCGAGTATCGTGATGCTGCCAAGAAGATGCAGAGTGAGATCGCCCTCATGAAGAAGGACTGGAAGGGCGCGGATCATGATGATCTTAAAGTCACGGAAGAAGATGTGGCAGAAGTCGTCGCTAAATGGACGGGGGTACCGCTGCAGAATCTGAAGAAGAGCGACTCCGAGCGCCTGCTCCATCTGGAAGAAGAGCTGCATAAGAGAGTGGTCGGTCAGGATGAGGCTGTCCATGCCGTTGCCACGGCGATCCGTCGTGCGCGCGCCGGCATGAAGGATCCGAAACGTCCGATCGGTTCCTTCCTCTTCCTCGGCTCGACCGGTGTCGGCAAGACCGAGCTGGCCAGAGCGCTCGCTGAATGCATGTTTGGCAGTGAGAAAAATATGATTCGTTTCGATATGTCGGAATACATGGAGAAACACGAAGTGTCCCGTCTCGTCGGTGCGCCTCCAGGATATGTCGGCTATGAAGAAGGCGGCCAGCTGACCGATGCCGTGAGAAAGACGCCGTACAGCGTCATCCTCTTCGATGAAGTCGAAAAGGCGCATCCGGATTTCTTCAATATCCTTCTGCAGGTACTCGATGATGGTCGTCTGACCGATGGTCAGGGCCGCACCGTGGACTTCACGAATGCTGTCATCATCATGACCAGTAACCTTGGCTCTGCCCTCTTGAAAAACCAGATGAAGAAACTGGGATTCAAAGCAGAGGACAAAGGCGAGAAGAAGGAAACCTTCGAGGATGTGAAGAAGCTGATGATGGATGAAGTGAAACACACGCTCCGTCCGGAATTCATCAACCGTATCGATGAGATCATCGTCTTCCATCCGCTCACCGCTACCGATCTTTCCTCTATCGTGAACCTGATGCTTGCCAAGGTCGGCGAGAAGCTCGCGCACTTCGAAGTGAAGCTCGATGCCAGCGAAGAAGCGAAAAAGCTCCTCATCGATCATGGTACCGATGTGGAATACGGCGCCCGTCCGCTGCGCCGCACCATCCAGAAAGAAGTCGAAGATCCGATCTCCGAGCTCATTCTGCAGGAGGGGCTCGAAAAGAAGAAAGTCCTCCATATGGATGCCAAGGATGGCAAGCTGACTTTCCACGCGGAATGATGCCATCGCCTTTAGGCAGATGATATAATAAGAGTGCAATGGGAATGTAGTAGACATTTCCCGTTGCACTCTTTTTCTGTTTTTAGGGGTTCAACGGGTTCTCTGGGGTCTGAAGGTTCAACGGGGAAGGTGCGGCGCGAAGCGCCGAATGATAAAATTGCGGCGAAGCCGCCACCACCACTCCTCACTTCTCACTCCTAACTCCTAACTTTGAGAAATTGTATAGCGTACTGATGAACGATATGATGATAAAGGAGATACGTCCATGGCCAAGAACCGAACCAAATTCGTCTGCTCGAACTGCGGGGCAGAGACTGTGAGATGGATGGGGCGATGCCCGCAGTGCGGCTCATGGAATACACTCGAGGAGACGGTGGAGGAAGTCCTCCCCAAACAGCTGCGGACGACGCATGAGGTGGTCAGCGGCAAGCGGCCGCAGAAACTCTCGGAAGTGAATCTGGAAAACCATGAACGCATGCAGCTGGCGATGCCCGAGGTCGATCGTCCGCTCGGAGGCGGCGTCGTACCCGGCTCCGTCATTCTTTGGGGCGGAGAGCCGGGGATCGGCAAGTCGACACTGATTCTCCAGGTCTGCCACGCCATGGCAAAGGCGGGGCGGAGCGTCCTTTATGCAAGCGGGGAAGAGTCCGAAGCACAGATCAAGATGCGCGCCGAAAGACTCAGCGCTGCTGATGACAATCTGCTCGTCTATTCCGGCGGCAATCTGGATGCCATCGTCTCTGAGGCAGAAAAAGAAAAGCCATCCATGCTGGTCATCGACTCCATCCAGACGATGTATCTGTCTGCCAATGAATCCCCGATGGGAAGTCCTGCGCAGATCCGCGACTGCACCGCCGTACTCGTGCGCCTCGCGAAAAGTGAGAATATCGCTGTCATGATCATCGGTCACGTGACGAAGGAAGGAAATCTCGCGGGGCCGCGCATCTTGGAGCACATGGTCGACGTGGTCTTCTACTTGGAAGGCGACCGCAGCTACCAGTTCCGTGTGCTGAGGACGGTGAAGAACCGTTTCGGCTCCACCGCAGAGTCCGGGCTCTTCGTCATGGAGGGGCAGGGGCTCAAAGGGATCGAAGACCCGTCGAAGTATCTGCTTCGTGACCGCACGAGCCAGACGCCGGGTCAGGCTGTCGTCGCCTGCATGGAGGGACTGCGACCTGTCCTTGTAGAGATCCAGGCGCTCACCGTCCACTCGGTCCTTGCCATCCCGCGCCGCATCGCGGCGGGCTATGACTACAACCGCATGATCATCCTTCTCGCCGTCTTGGAACGCCGCGGACGCATCCCTTTCTCGACCGAAGATGTGTACCTCAATGTGGCGGGCGGTTTCCGTGTGAAGGAAACTGCCGCCGACCTGGCTGTCGCGCTCTCACTGATCTCTGTCAGAGGCGATGTCGCGGTCCCGCAGAACCTCATGGCACTCGGAGAGATCGGTCTCACCGGAGAGATCATGCCTGTTTCCCGTGTCACTCTTCGTCTCAAAGAAGCACTCAAGATGAAATTTACCCATTTCATCCTGTCGGAGCGCAATAAAAAAGAAGTCCTAGCCTATTATGAAGCGCATCATCTGGACGAGGTCAGGGAACATACCGTCTTCGTCAGAAATCTGAAAGACTTGATGGAAGCGGTGAAGTAGGGGGAGTCCACGGGGCGTGCTGCTCCTTGATTTGGGGATGAAAGTTCTGTTTGAATGAGGAATGAAGGTGGCGGCTTTGCCGCAAGTATATATGAGGCGATGCCCGAAGGTGGTATTTAATCAGCGTTTCCCTAATCCCTAGCTACTCATCCCTGCTTTCAAATTTCAGGGGTTGGCGCGGTGTTTCTATATGATGAAGCGCTGCACCAACCCCTTTGAACCTTCTGAACGTATAGAACCCGCTGAATCTGCCAACCGCAACCTGTCAACCATCAACAAAATTTTTCATTTCCGGTATAAATGAGAGCGAAAGTTTGCTATAATAAGATGATGCTTAAAATGTAAAAATGGACTTACTATCTGAAAAAGTTGTTTTCTACAAAAACATAGTGTAATCAAAGAGGATTCAAGATGCCGGAAAAAGTATTACGATTGATATTCATCCTGCTCTTTACCGTTCTTGGCGTCGTGCTTTCCAGACAGGGCGAGTCAGTGCTGACGGCACTGCTCCCGAACTCTGTCCTGACGGAGACTATTTTGGGGATCACCTTCATGTCTCTGGCCACGATGCTGCTGGGCGGTATTTTAGGAGCTGTCGTGGGCTGCGCTGTATCGCCCTACCTGATTTCCCGCCTTTTCGCATTGACATCGCGGATGGAGAAGTCGCTGTCTGCCATGAGTACGCAGGATCTCATCGCAGGGACGCTCGGGCTCTTTCTGGGGCTCATCATTGCAAATCTGGTCGGACTTGCTTTCAGCTCGGTGCCGTTCATCGGGCCGTATGTCTCTGTCGTACTGTCCATCGTGCTCGGGTACCTGGGGATGCATCTCGCAGTCAGCAAGAAGCCGGAGATGGTCGGCTGGTTTAAGCTGCATGCGGAAGAAAAGAGCGAGAAAAAGAAATCAAAGGAAAAACAGCGCATCGGTAAGCTGCTGGATACGAATATCATCATCGATGGACGTGTGGCAGATATTTTCCAGACTGGATTTTTGGAAGGTCCTATCGTGGTGCCTGTCTTTGTGCTGGAAGAATTGCAGAAGATCGCAGACAGCTCGGACGTACTGAAGAGGAATCGCGGCCGCCGCGGACTGGATATCCTGAACCATATGCGCAAGAAGAACCGCGATGACATCAAGATCATCACCGATGATTTTGAGGAGATCAGTGAGGTGGACTCCAAGCTCATTAAGCTCGCCCGTGAAAAGGGCTACAAGATCATCACCAATGACTACAATCTGAATAAAGTGGCGGAGCTGCAGGGCGTCGCTGTCCTCAATGTGAATGACCTCGCCATCGCTGTGAAGCCGGCCGTCATTCCCGGCGAGCAGATCTTCGTCCAGCTCGTGAAGAATGGCAAGGAAGAAGGCCAGGGAGTCGCCTACCTTGATGACGGCACGATGATCGTTGTCGAAGACGGCAGCAAAAGCATAGGTAAGGAAGTTGCCGTCATCATTACATCGGTTCTCCAGACCTCGGCAGGGAAGATGATCTTTGCGAAGCTCGAAGAATAGGGGGACTGGTAGTGGGTGACTGGGGACTCGAAGACCAAGAGATATCAGATTCTCTCGTTTCGTCATTTCGAGCGCAAGCGAGAAATCTTTGTCATTCGCGGTCTGGCGGTCAATGTTTGGAATTTCCAAACGGGAAACCTGCTATCCAAGAGACTTTCGGGCATCGCCCCCTTTGTATCGTCGGAACCTTGAAGTTTGAAAGCGGGGATGAGTAGCTGGGGATTGGGTTTACGATACGAGAAAACCGCTAGTTTCAAACCTCCGCGGCGCTTAGATCCTTCGACTCAGTTCTCATGTTTCAGATAAGCCATTTCCAAACATACGACGTTTTTATCCGCTCAGGATGACGAAATGTGCCGCACCACCTCCGTTGAACCCTCTCTACCTATAGAACCCGCTCCCCCTCTTTCGCACGCAATCAAGGGGCAGCACGCCCAAAGGACTAACCTTACACCTTCAAACCCTCAAACCCATTTAGGAGTACATGTATTTATGAACAGTCTCATACTGGTGGCTGCCGGTCAGGGCAGCCGCATGGGGGCTCCGGTGAATAAACTTCTCTTGAAGCATCGGGGCCATTCGCTGATTTCTTATACGCTAAGGCATGTCTTTCAGAGCCGCTTTCTGGAAGAGCTTATCATCGTCGCAAGGGTCGAGGAACAGCCGATTTTTGCTGACATATTGAAAGGGATCGAGCACCATATCCCTGTCCGCTTCGCACCGGGCGGAGCGACGCGCACCCAGTCGGTGAAGAATGGACTTTCCTGTCTTGCGAAGGATTCGGAAAAAGTCCTCGTGCATGATGGGGCGCGTCCTTTCGTCGATGGGAAGACCATCGATGATGCCTTTGCTGCCATCAGTGAGGCACATCCGGCCGTCGTGGTCGGTATCCCCTGCGTGGATACCATCAAGGAGGTCGATGGAGAATTGGTGCAGGGGACGCTGGATCGGAGCCGCCTTTTCCGCGCACAGACGCCGCAGGGGGCATTTTCGAGGCTGCTCAAAGCATCGATGGAGGCTCTTTCCTCCGAAGACGGAATCACGGATGACGCTTCGATCCTGGAAAAAGCGGGCGTGCCGGTCACGGTGCTGCCCGGGAAAGAACAGTTTTTCAAGGTAACGACACCGGGAGATTGGAGCCGGTTTACAAAAATGATCGAAAAAGAGGGCTTGCCCTTCCGTATCGGACAGGGGTATGATATACATCGATACGATGAAAGCCGTCCGCTCGTGCTTGGCGGCATAGAGATCGCAAAGACAGGCGGCCTTTTGGGCCACTCGGATGCGGATGTGCTGCTGCATGCCATCATGGATGCGCTCTTGGGCGCAGCAGGTCTTCCCGATATCGGGCACTATTTCCCCGATACCGATCCTCGCTATGAGGGAGCGGACAGCAAAAAGCTCATGCTCGAAGTCGCGCGCGTCCTTTCCGAAGAAGGCTGGCATGCTGGAAATATCGACAGCACGGTCATCGCGGAGAGGCCGAAGCTTGCGCCGCATATAGCGGAAATGAAAGCATCGATCGCGCATCTTCTCGCTATCTCCGAGAGTCAGGTGGGCGTGAAAGCCACAACGAATGAAAAATTGGGTGCAGTGGGCCGCAGGGAAGGTATGGCGGCTCTGGCATCCGTTATCATTTATAGAAAATAAGAAGGAGTTTTAACAGATGGAAAAGAAATTAAAAGTTCGTTTTGCCCCGAGCCCGACAGGCCCATTTCATATCGGTGGTGCGCGCTCCGCGCTCTTTAACTGGCTGGTTGCTCGTCACGCTGACGGCACCTTCCTCGTCCGCATCGAAGATACGGATCTGAAGCGTTCCACCAAGGAATCCGAAGAGAATATCAAAGATTCTCTGAAATGGCTCGGCATGAACTGGGATGAAGGCATCGACGTAGGCGGCCCGCATGGTCCGTACCGCCAGACCGAACGCCTCGATCTCTACAAGAAGGAAGTACAGAGACTTCTCGATGAAGGCAAAGCGTACTACTGCTACTGCAGCGCAGAAGAGCTGGAAAAAAGCCGCAAGGCGCAGCTTGATGCCGGCAAGACTCCGATCTATGATGAACACTGCCGCCACCTCACCGAAGAAGAAAAAGCCAAGTACGAAGCGGAAGGCAGAAAGCCGGTCGTCCGCCTCAAGGTCAGAAAAGACGGCGTCTTCGCTTTTGATGACATGGTCCGCGGGCATGTCGAATTCCAGGCGGCCGGTGTCGGTGATTTCATCATCATGAAATCCGACGGCATCCCGGTCTACAATTTCGCTGTCGTGATCGATGATGCCTTCATGGAAGTCACCCATGTCATCCGTGCCGAAGAACATCTTTCGAATACCCCGCGCCAGCTTGCCATCTATGAAGCGCTTGGCTATAAGCCTCCGAAATTTGGCCATATCTCCCTGATCCTCGGTGAAGATCATAAGAAGATGAGCAAGCGCCATGGGGCGACCTCTGTCACCGAATACAGAAATATGGGCTACCTGCCGGAAGCGGTCGTGAACTATCTGGCGCTCCTTGGCTGGACTCCGAAGGGCGAACAGGAGATCTTTACGGAAGAAGAGCTCATCAAGCAGTTCTCCATGAAGCGTGTCTCCTCGAATGATGCTGTCTTCGATATCAATAAGCTGAACTGGATCAACTTCCAGTACATGAAGAAGCTGGACGCAGACCAGCTCTATGATCTGATCGTCCCGTTCCTTGTGAAAGCCGGCTATGTGGATGCTGCTGTCAGTGAAGAAAAGAAAGACTGGCTGAAGAAGGTCATCTGGTTCATGAAAGACCACATCTACTTCGCAGGTCAGGCAGCCGATGAGCTGAGATTCTTCTTCGAAGATATGCCGAAGATCACCGACGAAGATGTCCTTGCTGTCATGAAGGAAGAAACCAGCGGCAAGCTCCTTAAAGCCTTTATCGAAGATCTGAAAGCACTTGAGACCTTCGATCAGGCAGAGATCAAGAAATGCTTCAATGCATGCATGAAAGCACAGGGCATCAAGGGCAAAGCTGCTTACGAACCGACCCGTATCGCTTTGACCGGTGTGACCCAGGGCCCGGGCATGTTTGAAATGATGGAACTTTTCGGAAGAGAAAAGACCATGGATAGACTCGAAGCAGCGCTCGCGTACTGCTAAGAGAGGAAAGAGCCACAGAAATGCGCCGCA
>ULMK01034518.1_pt1 | contig 10936 bp, 8 predicted proteins | sample 1951621 | NCBI WGS metagenome assembly ULMK01 (sample SAMEA4835547, study PRJEB28245) | human gut metagenome | biome: gut microbiome; material: fecal sample | place: Denmark | collected 2008
CATTTAACGAGATATCAGGCGTTGTCACTGAGCTTCAGAACGCACTTGCCTGCGCAGCCAGAATATTTGAACTTATTGAAGAAGAACCTGAAATTCCTGACGCCCCAGACGCTAAGGTTGTCGAGGAGGTTGACGGAACAGTTGACCTTAATGATGTGTGCTTCTCTTATGTGCCAGATAAGAAGCTTATTGAGGGCTTCAATCTTCATGTCAAGAAGGGACAGAGAATTGCGATTGTAGGACCTACAGGCTGTGGTAAAACAACAGTTATTAATCTTCTTATGAGATTCTATGATGTTAACAGTGGAAGCATTGATGTATCAGGAACTGATATAAGACAGATGACCAGAAAGTCTTTAAGACAGGGTTTTGGTATGGTTCTTCAGGAGACATGGCTTAAGTCAGGAACTATAAGAGAGAATATCGTAATGGGTAAGCCTGATGCTACAGAGGAAGAGATTATTGCAGCAGCCAAGGCAGCACATTCATATGGATTCATCAAGAGAATGTCTAACGGATTCGACACAGTTATAGGCGAGGATGGTGGAAGCCTTTCACAGGGACAGAAGCAGCTTTTATGTATAACAAGAATTATGCTTGCAAAGCCGCCAATGCTTATTCTTGATGAGGCTACATCTTCTATTGATACAAGAACAGAGATAAAGATACAGAATGCATTTGCAAAGCTGATGGAGGGAAGAACAAGCTTTATTGTAGCCCACAGACTTTCAACTATCCAGTCTGCGGATGTTATTCTTGTTATGAAAGACGGACATATTATAGAGCAGGGTAATCATGAAGAATTACTGGCTAAGAACGGATTCTATCACAAGCTGTATTACAGCCAGTTTGATACAGCAGCCCAGAATTAATGTGGAGATATATGTATGTTTATAGAGGTGGAAAATATTAGAAAATCATATGGCAGGAAAACGATAGTGCTTAACGGCGCTTCGTTTCATGCTGCCAGCGGAGAGTATATTGCCATAGTCGGTGCCAACGGCTGTGGCAAATCTACTCTTCTGGAGATACTGGCAGGAAGTCTTAAGGCAGATGGAGGAAGTCTTAAGATAGATGGCACAGATGCATTTGCAGATGTGAAGATGTTTCAGAAATATATTGGTTTTGTGCCGCAGGAGAATCCACTTATGGAGAAGCTGTCGGCAAGGGATAATCTTAAATTCTGGTACTGTGATACAGGAAGAAACATTGACGCAGACTTACAGGGCGGTGTTCCTGCAGTGTTAGGAGTATCAGAATATCTTGATAAACGTGTTGATAAGCTGTCAGGAGGCATGAAGAAGCGTTTAAGCATATGCTGTGCACTGGCTAAGAATCCACCCGTACTTATATTAGATGAGCCGGGAGCTTCATTAGATATTGTGTGTAAACAGGATATTATGAATTATCTGTCTGCTTACACGAAAAGCGGAGGTACAGTCATCATAACAAGCCACGAAGAAGGTGAATTAAAGCTTGCTGACAGAATGTATCTTTTAAAGAATGGTAAGCTTAATGAACTTGACCATCCGGTTATCGGCAATGAGCTTTTAGAGATTATTCACAGATAGATTTAATTGGGGGATTAGATGAGAAGGAAACTGGAATTATTAAAATTGCAGATTAAATCCGCATTTTTATCTATACCGAAGATAATTCTGGGTACGATAGTGACGGCAGTGCTTGTTATTGCAATAAGTACATGCATAGGCATTGCAACGGCACAGGACAGCGACATGAGGATGAAGGTTGCTGTTGTGTATCCTGATTATGATGACACAGAAAACTCTGATTCGGCAGATAATAATAAGGAGTTTCGATATATTAAGATGGCATTCAATTATGTCAGCGAGATAGACACAATTAAGAATGTCTGTACATTTGAATATACTGACAGACAGCAGGCTATAGATGGATTAAGAAATAATTATTATGTTATGGCTATTATTGTGCCAGAGAATATGATAAGTGATATTATGTCGGGCGAGAATACACCTGTTGAGGTTGTGTGTCAGTCAGAGGGTGTTAATAATACTTCGATGATATTCCGTGAGATGGTGAGGGCAGGAGGCTCTGACCTTGCAACTGCAGAGGCGGGGATATATACATTTGACGATTTGTTCAATGGTGTGCTTAAGAATTACAGGGGCTTGCGGGGTACACATGAGAATGAGCTTAATGACATATATCTTTCGTATGCACTTAACAGAAGCATATACTTTAAGACAAGGGATATATCAGTTAAAGAGGGTTTAAGTACAGTACAGTTCTATGTGTGTACGGCGATTGTCATGCTGCTTTTACTCAGTGGAATAACCTGTGCAGGCAATATGAAGGGGGAGAGCAGGTCGCTTGCAAAGAGCCTTAAAGGTGCGGGAATATCAGCATTTGATACCGGAATTGCAAGAACTACCGGAGTTGGCATTGTGTATATAATGATATTTGAAGTGCTTTTTATTATAATTAATGTAATGAGGCTGGGGGTGCCTGCAATATCAGGAGTTCTGGCAGTTTCGACAGTTGGAGAATTCATTGCTTCCATACTGGGGATTGTGGTGCTTGTGTATGCGGCAGTTTCATTTATAAACTGTATATTCTCAGTAGTTGACGACACGGTGTATTCAGTTATTACGGTGTGTATCCTTGGAATGGCGTGCATGTATGCATCCGGATGTATTGTTTCATCAGCATTTCTTGCGCCGGGTGTGAGGGTTATTGGCATGTATCTTCCGACTAACGGCTTATTCACACTTGCATGTCAGATAATCAAGGGAACTGTGGATATCAGTACCATTATGACAAATGTTATGTGGATAATTATATTTCAGGCAGCAGGGGCATTGGCGGTTAAGATAAGGAGAGACAGATAATGAAGAGATTGTTATACTGGCTGTATCTGCTTGTTAAAAGGCAGTTAAAGAATCCTGTGATTGTCGTGGTGCTTATTGCAATGCCTGTTGCAGCGTTAATAATTACGAATACAGCGTCTCTTAAGGAGAAAGAGCCTGTAAGGGTTGGGATAGTGCTTGAAGATGACGATAAGATTGCCATAATGACAAGAGATTATCTTGTAAATGGCGATTATTCAGTTCAATTCTACGAAGCAGAATCGCAGGAAAAGCTTGAGCAGGATATAATGAATAAATACACAGAGTGTGGCTATGTAGTTGGTACCGGGCTTAAGGATAAGCTTGACAGTGGCAGCTACAGAGACATTATAGAGCTTATTATATGCAGGTCAGATTTTGTCAGCTCAATGACTGATGAGATATTCTTTTCTGCTATGTTTAAGGCATATTCGCCTGAGGTTGCAGTTAATTATGTTGATTCTGTAGACATATTTAAAAAGCATTCAGAAAAGGCAGAGGAAGAGATAAGAAAAGGGTACGAGGAATACATATCCGGAGATGACACATTCAGAATTGATTTTAAGGTGCTGGATGGTGTACAGGATAATGGGACACAGCTTGAAGATAAGACAGGAGAGTTTCCGTTAAGGGCATTACTTATAATTCTTGTATATATAGGCGGACTTTTTGGAATCGTGGAATATTATCTTGATAAGAATTCCGGAACATTTATAACACTGCCTCGTATGTACCGTGTGGCAGGAAAGCCGTTGTATGCATTCATATCATGTGTACTTTTTGCAGTATCAGCAATGTTAACACTTGCGGTGGCAGGACAACTTAAGGGGGCAGCAGATATACTTCATATGGTTGTGTATGTAATAGCGGTTACTTTATTTGCATGGCTTGTGGCAATACCTGTAAGGAGAGCCAATGCAATGATTTCAATAATACCGGTGCTTCTTATAGCGTGTCTTATATTATGTCCGGTATTCATTAACATAACGGCATATGTGCCATTTGCAAAATATATAAGAGCATTGCTGCTTCCGTGGTATATGCTTAAGTAGGAGGATGGGATACGGTGAATAATAAGAAAAAACGTATATTTGACATTATCCAGATTGGATATGTGGGTGATGTTGCAAGCCGTACATTTGATATTGCGATAACTGCTGCAATTATAATCAACCTGTTCATTGCGATATTTGATACATTTGAACAGTCAATTCCGTACCAGCCTGTGTTAGATGTTATAGAGTGGATTACAGTTATCGGCTTTACAATTGAATACATACTGCGTGTATGGACGGCAGAATATCTGTATCCTAATAAATGTACAGGTATTGCGAGAATAAAATACATCTTCTCAGGAAGCGGTATTGTTGACTTTTTATCGTTCCTGCCCAATTATCTGCCTGTATTTTTTCCGGCAGGAGCAGTTGCTTTCCGTATGTTCAGGGTTATAAGAATCCTAAGGATATTCCGTGTCAATTCATATTATGATGCGTTAAATGTTATAACAGAGGTAATAAGGCGAAAAAGGGACCAGATATTATCCTCTGTATTCATCATTGTGATGCTTATCATAGCATCATCACTGTGCATGTACAGTCTGGAGCATGAGGCACAGCCGGAAGTGTTTAAGAATGCATTTTCAGGAATATGGTGGTCGGTATCAACACTTCTTACAGTAGGTTACGGCGATATCTATCCTGTGACAGTGCTTGGAAAAATGTTCAGTATTATCATTACATTTCTTGGCGTCGGAATGGTCGCTATTCCAACAGGTATCTTATCTGCAGGTTTCGTTGAGCAGTACAGCCTTATTAAGAAGTCTACAGATTACCTTATGGAGAAGGAACTTAAGTTTATTAAGCTTATTATAACTAAGGACCACAACTGGAATGAAAAGAAGGTATGCGAGCTTAGTCTTCCAAGAGGACTTATTCTTGCAGCAGTATTAAGAAATGGTGAGACACTTATGCCAAAGGGAGATATGAAGCTTTTTGAGGGAGATTGTGTTGTAATCGGAGCAAGAGACTGTGATGTTAATGTTGATGTAAACCTAAAACAGGTGGAACTGCGTGAACATCATCCGTGGGTTGGACACAAGATAAAAGAACTTGATATATCAAGGCATACACTTATAGTTATGATAAGACGCGGTGATAATGCAATAGTTCCTAATGGTGATACCTTGATTAAATCAGGTGATATAGTATTCGTGTTCTCAAAGCGTTATATGGCAGATGCACAGACAATAAGTGTATAGATGGTGAATGATTATGATGATATTTGTGACAACGACAGATGCATTAACTGATGAAAAGTTATATGAAAAGGCCTATTCGCTTATTCCGGAATACAGGAAAACTAAGGCTGATAAGATGAAAATGTATGAAAATAAGCTGCAAACCGTGACGGCAGGCCTACTTCTTAATTATGCGGTAGGAAAATGGTCTATAAAAACAGGAGAAAGAGATTATAAAACAGATGAAAATCTATATGAGAAGGTGGATATTATTTCTGTGATTGAAGCGAATAATCAGTACTTTGATTATGAAATAGCATATAATTCGCAAGGAAAACCTTATTTTTTGTCAAATCGTGAAATTTTTTTCAATATCTCACATTCGTCTAATTATGTAGCATGCGTGATAGGCGACAGACCGGTAGGAATTGATATTGAAAAAGCCCGCAAAGGTAGACAGAATCTGGCAAAACGCTTCTTTGACATATCTGAAGCAGAATGGATTAAAGAGTGCGATAGTGATCAAAGATTCTTCAGAATATGGACATTAAAAGAGGCTTATGGCAAGGCTACAGGTCAAGGTGTGCTTGACATTTTGGACAAAATAGTTTATAGATTAGAGAAAGGGAAAATGAAAGCATATATGTGCGGACTTCCCCAGAATTTCACTATTGTAGAAAAGGAAGTTGATGGATTCAGTTTATCGGTAATACAATTGTGAAATCCATATCCGACTATTCATTATACAGTTGAAAAATATTAATAATGGCAGTATAATATAGAATATGTATATCTATGGAAGAGCCTAAGGAGGGTTTATGAGCAGAAATCATTTTAATGAATTAAGTCCATGTGAAGCATTAATTATGAAGCTTATATGGGAAGCACCACAGGATATTCCTGTACAGGAACTTATTGATCAGTTAAGAGACGATTATGGTAAGGATTACGCAAGAACAACAGTTGTTACTTTCGTAGGTAAGTTGAAGGACAAGAGATTTGTTGATACATACCGTAAAGGAAAGGCAGCTTTCATTCATCCACTTCGTTCAGAAGAAGAATATAGAAGACAGCTTTTAAAGGAAGAAGCTGATTTCTGGTTCAACGGAAAGGCTGTTGATATGGTTGCTTCTATTTGTGAATCACAGAAGTTAGAAGACGATGAAGTTAAGAGAATTAAGAAGATTCTTAATGGTCTTAATAAATAATAATTTTATAAGCAAAAGCAATAAAAAACATCACCTGATACGAAAGTCGGATTCGTCAGGTGATGTTTTTTGTTATGCATATATAATATAATTAATGGTTTTTATTCTGATATTCAAGTGCTGCTGTTATGAAGCCTCTGAATAATGGATGTGGACGATTAGGTCTTGACTTTAACTCTGGATGAGCCTGTGTGGCAATAAACCATGGGTGATTCTTTAATTCTATCATCTCAACAATTCTTCCGTCAGGAGATATTCCTGAAAGCATCATACCATTCTCAGTAAGAACTTTTCTGTAATCATTATTAACTTCATATCTGTGTCTGTGACGTTCATGTATAAGCTCTTCGCCATAGAGTTCATAAGCCTTGCTTGTTTTATCAAGTACACAAGGATAAGAACCAAGTCTTAATGTACCGCCGATATCATCAATGCCTTCCTGGTCTGGCATAAGATGTATAACAGGGTGAGTTGTGTTAGGATTAAGTTCAACACTGTGTGCGTCGTCATATCCTATAACATTTCTTGCAAATTCAACAATTGAAAGCTGCATTCCCAGACACAATCCTAAGAATGGAATATTATGTTCTCTGGCATAACGGATAGCTTCAATCTTTCCTTCTGTACCTCTGTCACCGAATCCACCTGGAACTAATATGCCAGATACGTCAGAGAGAAGCTCATCAGCAGTTTCAGGAGTTACAGTTTCTGAATCAATCCATTTGATAGTTACATCACATGAATTATATACACCACCATGCTTTAATGCTTCTACAACACTGATATAAGCATCATGAAGCTGGATATATTTACCGACTAATGCAACAGTTACCTTCTTAGTAGGATTCTTCCAGGCCTTGCACATCGCTCTCCATTCATCAAGGTCTGGTTCTGGACAGTCAAGGTGTAAACATTCACATGCTACCTGTGCAAGATGTTCTTCTTCCATCGCAAGAGGTGCATCATAAAGAATCTCAACATCTAAGTTCTGAAGTACATGAGACTTAGGTACATTACAGAAAAGTGCTATCTTATCCTTGATACCAGCCTCAAGTGGATGTTCGGTACGGCACACAAGAATATCCGGACGGATTCCCATTCCCTGAAGTTCCTTAACACTTGCCTGAGTTGGCTTAGTCTTCATCTCACCAGATGCTTTAAGATAAGGAATAAGTGTTACGTGAATAAGAATTGCGTTCTCATGTCCGACTTCATGCTGGAACTGTCTGATTGCCTCAAGGAAAGGCTGACTCTCGATATCTCCAACAGTACCACCAACTTCTATAATTGCAATCTTAGTTTCATCAGTTGAATAATCTCTGAAAAAACGGCTCTTTATTTCATTAGTAATATGAGGGATTACCTGGACTGTGCCTCCACCGAAATCTCCACGGCGTTCCTTCTGTAATACAGACCAGTATACTTTACCGGTAGTTACATTAGAATTCTTATTAAGGCTCTCATCAATAAATCTTTCATAGTGACCAAGGTCAAGGTCTGTCTCAGCACCATCGTCAGTTACGAAAACTTCTCCGTGCTGGATAGGGTTCATAGTACCTGGATCAATATTAATATAAGGGTCAAACTTCTGCATGGTTACAGAAAAACCACGGGCTTTAAGCAGTCTGCCTAAAGATGCGGCAGTGATACCTTTTCCTAAACCGGAAACAACACCACCTGTTACAAATACATATTTAACAGCCATCTTTTCCTCCAATCTGAATGTGTAATCAAAAAAATATGCAATATTATACAGCCCTGTATTACAAATTTCCATAGTTTAAAGAAAAAAACTAAGAATATAAAGTAAATATAAACATCTTATTAAACACTTAGATTTTGGTTGATTTATATTTTTTCCTTCTTTATAATGAAAACAGACTTATTTGGAAATGCTTAAGATAAGTACAGTATCATATCAGGAGAAGAGTATGGATAATTATAACAACAACGGTTATGACAATGGTTATAATAATAACGATAACCGCAACAATAATCATAATAACAACAATAATAACAAGAAGCCAAAGAATGTTAACCTTATAATATTCATTATTATAGCGGCAGTTGTAACATTTATCGGACTTACGCTTCTTAGCAATATGTTTAGGAATGCAACTTACAAGGAGATAAGCTACGACCAGTTCATGCAGATGATTGATGAAGATAAGGTAAAGAAAGTAGCATTAGAGCAGGACAGAATTCTTATTACACCTGTTGAAGAGGAGAAACAGTCTGGCATAGCAGGAGTTTCATACACATATTATACAGGGTATGTTAATGATGATACTCTTGTACCACTTCTTAAGAGAAAGGGTATTGAGTTTGAAGGATATATTCCGGATTCGAGTTCTTCAATTGTAGAATTTCTGCTTGCATATGTACTGCCATTTTTATTCATATATATAATCTTTGCATTTGTATATAGAAGAATTGCTAAGAATGGTGGAATGATGGGCGGAATGGGCGTTGGAAAGAGCAACGCCAAAGTATATGTCCAGAAAAAGACAGGTGTTACATTCAAGGATGTTGCAGGTCAGGATGAAGCTAAGGAATCACTTACAGAGATTGTTGATTTCTTACATTACCCTGAGAAATATGCCAAGATTGGTGCAAAGCTTCCTAAGGGTGCACTTTTAGTAGGACCTCCGGGAACAGGTAAGACGCTTCTTGCTAAGGCTGTAGCCGGTGAGGCAGATGTACCGTTCTTCTCACTTGCAGGTTCTGATTTTGTAGAGATGTTCGTTGGTGTTGGTGCATCACGAGTAAGAGATTTGTTCAAGGAAGCAACTAAGCAGGCTCCATGTATTATATTTATTGATGAGATTGATGCTATTGGTAAGAGCAGAGATTCCAAGTATGGCGGTGGCAATGACGAGCGTGAGCAGACATTGAACCAGTTACTTGCAGAGATGGATGGTTTTGATTCATCTAAGGGTATATTCATACTTGCAGCAACTAACAGACCAGAGGTTCTTGATAAGGCTTTACTTAGACCAGGACGTCTTGATAGAAGAGTTATAGTAGATAAGCCAGATCTTAAGGGACGTATTGAAACACTTAAGGTTCACTCTAAGGATGTTCTTATGGATGATACAGTTAACTTTGAAGAAATCGGACTTGCAACAAGTGGTGCTGTAGGTTCTGATCTTGCCAATATGATTAATGAAGCTGCTATTGCAGCTGTTAAGGCGGGAAGAAAGTATGTATCACAGAAGGATCTTTTCGAAGCTGTAGAGGTAGTTATAGCAGGTAAGGAAAAGAAGGACAGAGTACTTAGTAAGGAAGAAAAGCAGACAGTTGCTTATCACGAGGTTGGTCATGCACTTGTTACAGCACTTAAGAAGGATTCTGAGCCAGTTCAGAAGATTACCATTGTTCCTAGAACTATGGGTTCTCTTGGATATGTTATGCAGGTTCCAGAGGAAGAGAAGTATCTTCAGAATAAGGATGAGCTTATGACAAGACTTGTTACTTTAGTAGCGGGTCGTGCAGCAGAAGAGATTGTTTTTGGCAGGGTTACTACAGGTGCTGCCAACGATATAGAAAAGGCTACCAAGATAGCCAAGGCTATGATTACACAGTACGGTATGTCAGACAGATTCGGACTTATGAATCTTGCTACTGTTGATGATCCATATCTTAACGGTAATGCGAGACTTGACTGTTCAGATGAAACAGCAGCTCAGATAGATGAAGAAGTTAAGAATATGCTTAAGGAGTGCTATGAAGAAGCTAAGCAGCTTCTTACAGAGAACAGAGATGTACTTGATAAGATAGCTCATTATCTGTATGACCATGAAACTATCACAGGTAAGGAGTTTATGAAGATATTCAGAGAAGTCAAGGGACTTCCTGAGCCTACAGATACAACAGGCTTTACTCATTCTGAAAAGGTTGCAGAAAGCGTAACATTTAACGAAGATGGAAGCTATTCATCAACACTTAATGGTCCTAGTGAAACAGATATCTGGAAGGGTATCGGTGAGGTTAATGCTGAGAAGGATGACAACTGTTCGATTGGTGAATCTTCACAGAGTGCAGATGTTTCTAATGCCGATCATCAGAGTGCGGATGCAGTTGGTAAATCTGGAGAATAAAGCCAAGAAAGCCAAGTGGGTCAGATTGATAATCAATTGATAATCAAAAGGCAATCAAAAGGCAATTAAAAGGCAGTTGAGAGATAATTGAAAGACAATTGAGAAACCGTTGAGAGACAATCCCCAAAAGCGAAATTAGTAATAAATATCAAAATATAAAAATCTATCATAATATTATTGCTTAGAATTGAAAAAAAGGCTATACATGCCATACTTAACATAGATTCTGAGCAGTAATATTATGAACTTTTAATTCTAAATGTAAGTTCTAATTCAAATTCCCAATAAAATAAATATGAATAAATAAAAATAAATATAAATTGAAATTTATAGCAAAAAAATATGGATTTAATAATTTGATAAGAAAATTATTAAGAATCTGTATATTGTTTAATATGATTTGTTATTGCATTGGACAGAAAATTGACCTGAATAGGAGAAATAACGAATAGGGTCACAAAATAAGAAGAGAGAGGAGAGCGAAAAGTGACCCAGAAATAGAAAAAGGCAAATAGGGTCACAAAA
>ULMK01008648.1_pt1 | contig 10868 bp, 8 predicted proteins | sample 1951621 | NCBI WGS metagenome assembly ULMK01 (sample SAMEA4835547, study PRJEB28245) | human gut metagenome | biome: gut microbiome; material: fecal sample | place: Denmark | collected 2008
TAAACCATCTTTTTTATACTCTAAAGCACTTGATGCTACACTATGAGCAAATCCAGAGGTTGGAATAATAAGTCCACATTTACAAACACTTACCCAGTTATCAAAAAATCCTAAAGCTGTAAATAAACTTGATAAGAAAATAACCACTAAAGCTGTAATAAGACCTGCCTCAACACTTGATACTGCAAAACAATGCATAAAAATATAAATCATAACTTCAGCAAATAAACCAATTAATCCTCCCACTAAAAAAGCTACTCCAATATTTCTTAATTTTGGTTCCTTCGGAGTATGCTTCTTAACTAATTTTTTATAGTCTTCTTTATTCATAACATTCACCATTATTATTATGAATTAAAATTTTTTACATATACATAAAGTCTCTCATTTTACTTAAACTTCTTTTTTCATATCTTGATACCATTACTTGTGTTATACCTAACTTTCTTGCTGTTTCACTTTGTGTTAAATCTTCATAATAACGACTTTTAATAATATCTTTTTCTAAATTATCTAATGAATTTATACTATCATTTAATATAATTCTATCATCTTCACTTACATCTTCATTACAAGCTATTACTTCATGTAAATCTCTTCTTTCATCACATTCTTCATCCATCGAAACAAAAGTATTTGCATACATCATTACTTGTTCTAAATTTTTTAAATCCATTTCTAAATATTGTGCTAATTCTTTATTAGATGGTTCTCTCATTATTTGTTGTGATAATCTCATTCTACCGTTTTCTATCATTTTTAAAAGTCTATTTATATCTTTATTTAATTTAATTTCTTTATTATTAGCTAACATATACATTTCTCCAAAAATATAGTTATAAGCATATGTACTAAATTTAGTTATTCCATCATTTTTATAATTTTGATATGCTTTAATAACTCCAAGAACTCCAGCTTGATACAAATCATTTTTATCTACTCCATAAAAATTCTTAGCTATTTTCCATATTAATCCAGCACTTGATTTAACTATTTCTTCTAACATTACATAGCCTCCATTTCTATAAATGCATCTATTTCACTTTTCACCTTAGACAGTTTTAAATACTTACACAAATATTCTTGTGCCCCGTGTACACCACATACTTTAATAACCCCCTTATTACATTTTATATAATATTTGCTATTAATTAAGGCATCTATTCCCGAATTATCTATCATTTCTAAATCTTCAAAATTATAAACCAAATATTTAATTTCATGTTTTTTAATAACTGGATTTAAATAATTATTTATTTTATAACTATTTTTGCGATTCAATATTCCTTTAAGTCTTGCAAACAATATACCATTTTTATACTCTAGCTCTAACTTAAACATATTATTCTTCTCCTTACATATTAGTTTAGAAAAAAATATTTAAACTTTAAACAACTTCGACAAAAGAAGCCAAAATCCCCATTATAAAAAGTGTCAAATTTGACACTTTGTTTTACATATTAATTTTCATCTAATATTCTTTTTATATTATTTTTAGCATTTAAAACAGTTTTTTCATCAGGTTTCATAACATATAATTTTGTTTTCTTATAACTATAAACATAATCCATTGCATCAGATCCATTAACACTAATTGATTTTATATTCCATAACCTTCCATCATTTAATTGCATTTTTATTAGATTAGTAATTTCATCATCACTTATATTTGTAATAAATTTTCCCTTTAGGGCTTTTAAAATATCTACATAATTAGTTATTATCTTCGGAGACATAGCTTTATTTATTAAAGAGGTAAGAACTAACTGTTGATTTTCTCCCCTTACTCTATCTCCTTCTTTAAATGATTTTCTTTCTCTAGCAAAAGATAATGCTTTCTTACCATCTAAAACATTGGCTCCTTTTACATAAGAATAGCCATCATTAGATACAAAATTATAATTAGAATTAACAGTAATACCATCTAGAGCATCCACAATATCCACTAAAGATGTAAAATTAACTTTAATATAGTAGTTAATCTTTGTATCTAATAAATCTTCAATAGTCTTAATACTTTCATTTACTCCATAAATACCTGCATGAGTAATTTTATCATATTCTTTAAAAGTATGAAGTTTAACATAATAATCTCTAGGTATATTTGTTAATAATATTTCCTTTTTAATTGGATTAACACTCATAAGAATATTTACATCACTTCTAGATACTTTATTTATACTTCCATATGTATCAATTCCAGATATATAGACATTAAATGGTTTATTTGTAACATCTACAGATTTACCAATATCTTCATTTTTAATTTCAACCTTTATTGCATCAAGTTTTCTAATACTATTATATAAATCATCATTTGCTTCTTTTAATATTTCCAATTGAGCATCTTCTAAAATAATTGCATCAATACTTTTTTCTTCTAAACTTGTTAATAGCTCGCTTGAGTCATTTAAAATTTTGCTTTCAAAAGAAATATTTTTATTTAATTTATCAATTGCTTTTTCTAATCCTTCATATTTACTTTTATCTAAATGTCCAATTACTTTGTTATTTAAATCCTTTATTCTTTTATAATTACTTGTTTTTAAAACTATAATATTATAATTCTCACTTTTATACTCATTAAAACCAAATTGTTTAAAAAAGTCCATTGTATTTAAACTATAATTAATTCCAAAAACCATCGCCACAATCAATAATAATGAAAATAATCCCCCAATTAAATTTTTAACTTTACCATTACTTAATAATAACAACGAAACAATTAAATCAATTATTACTACAACAGCTACAAACACACCAAAATATTCCATAGGTAATACATTTATAAAATAAATTAAACCACTAAACAAGATACTTAATATTATTAAAAGTATTACCAAATATTTTTTAAAACTTAAAACTTTTTTATTACCACTTTTCTTACTCATAACTACCTCGTTATAAGTATACAAATTTTAATAATAAAATGCAATAGAAAAAGATATATCAACTTCTATAAAATATGTGAAAAGAAAAAGTTTGTAAAATTAAAGAACCAGAATTCAGAAGCAAGTAGAATTCTATGGTGTGGGGCGGATACTCCCACAAGCCACGCTAACCAAAATTTATCATACTACCAAAGTTATTGGCGAATCTTTAGTTCCTGATCCTCCAGCATAGAGAACTGAAGCCTTTAGATACAAGACTGGACGAGAGCCATAGGGATCGTTCGCGTAACCGTAGATGACATTACCGCGGCTGTTCAAAGGGAACAAATAGTTGCTGCTCGAAGAATAAGGCGATATTGTCCAATCATAATTTCCCATATACATCCAATTTATTGTTGTTATTGATGTTCCGTTTGCATCGTTATCATCATAATTAAACAAAGTTGTTGTCCATGCACTTGGTGAGGCTGCAAATCCGTAATCTGATAAATACATTAAACCTATTTTTGACGTGCCATTGCTAGGTCCATATGTTTTGGTAGCATTTGTTATTTCTGCTGTATACATTTCACTTGGTGTTACAAAGTCTGTTGAATGTCCACTTACTTTCCATGTTGCATCTTCAATCAAATTTGACCAAGTTGTACCTATATTATTTAAATAATTTGTATTTAAATTTGTTTTATTTAGTAAACTTGTACTCCATTCATTTGAACCAAATCCATTGTTTATACTTGTATCATTTTTATAATTCCAGTAATATCTATTTATTGATGATTGACTTCCTTTATAATATGTTGGGTCTGGAACAACTGAATCTTTATAATCTCCATCTGTTCCTAGCAATGCACTTGTCGCATAATCATATTTTATTAATTTTACTTTATCTTCGAATACTCCAATTATGCGATATAAATTATCTGTTGGGCATGGACTAACATCACTACCAAAGCATACAAAGTTATTAGGATTTGCTCCTGCATACCTGTATGAGTTGTCACCTGCTCCATTTGCTAACGAGCTTGTATGATGATATAGGGTATCATCTTTTCCATCCATTGCTATAATACATGAACTTAAAGTTTGTCCATTAGAACATACAGTTGCTACAGACTCTTTAATTTTTTCCTTTTGAATCATTAATTTAGCATTAAATTTTTTTCCCATATTATTCGATTGGTCTTTATCATAATTTACTAATGTTACTGTTATATTCCATTCATCCGTTTTTGTTGGACTTGCAGTAATTTCTTTATTATTAAATAAAGTTATTACTCCACTTTTATTTGTTATGTCATATCCAGATATACTTGCTCCTTTACCATCAGTTACCTTCTTATATGTTAGACTTGTTATATCTGTTACAGCATTGCCACTGGCATCTGTTATTGTTAAAAGTAACTCTGGGGTATTTTTATTTTGAGTATATGTAAATGTATTATTTGATATATTTAAATACAAATAATAATGTTCTGTTGCAGTATTTGTTTTATTATTTGCTGTTAATATTGCTTTTGCAAAAGTACTTCCACTAGCATTACCTTTACCACTTGCAAATGATGTTGCATCCGCATATATTGATATATCACTACCTACTTCAAAATTAAATACATCTGTGGTATATGTTGTTACTCTTAAGTTTGCACTTGTACCAGTTCCACCACTTGCTTGAAAGTATGCATATGTTGCCCCAACTATTAATACAAGTAGGGCTATACTTGCTATTACACTTAATATTATTGCTTGTTTTTTATTTTTCATTTTGTTCACCTCATCACAATATCACGCACGGATATTTTATACTACATACCTATAATAACACAAATTTTTTTTAAAAAAAAGACCTATTCAAATACATTTTGTATAAATAGTTTTTTTATATTTCATAAAAAAATAGAACTTAAGCCAAAGCCTAAGTTCTATCGGAGTATTACTCTTCAATATACTTTAGTAAATAATACTAGTTTATATCGAAAAATTAAATCATGTACATAAGTAATATCCGTAGTACATATCTTTAATATATCCTATTTAACTGTATTTATAGTACCAGTTTTTTCTAATTCTACTTCTTCTTTTCTATAATTTAATGCCATACCTATTGTAAAAGCATAAGCAAGTAAATAGAACCAAAACATCAAAATAACAATATTAGCAAGTCCTCCATAAAATGTACTATAATGAGCAATATAATTAATATAGTATGAATAAATATATGTAATAATTATCCAAGAAACAGTTGTAAATATTGCCCCATAACCAACACTTTTACTTCTTATTTTTTTATTCGGAGCCATTGTATAAAGTATTTTAATAAAGAAATACATTATTAACCAAGTAATTGGTCCTTGTAAAATTCCAATCACGGTAGAAACATTATCAGTTACAGCACTATTTAAATTAACATATCTAAATAATTCAATAATTCTATTACCAAATACTGGTACAATTAACATAAATATAAATAAAAGAACTAATACAAAAGTCATTATTAATGCCTTTAATCTTCTTCTAAAAAATCCTTCTTGTTTTTCACCATAAATAGTATTAGAAGTAATAATTATTGAAGCAGGACCATTTGATGCAATAAAATACCCAATTATAACAACTAAAAAGAAACCTATTCCTCTTCCACTTGCATCTTTTGTAGTATTAAGAAGCATATTAGCTATATCAGGTGAAAAAGCTGATCCAATAAAATCAAAAATAACATCTGTTGATAAATTAAGAAGAGCAGCTTCATAACTTATTAAGGTAATCGTAGGAACAATTGCAAGAACAAAAAAGTAAGCAAGTTGACCTGGGAGTATAGCCATCTCAGGCCTAAACAATACTTTTTTAAAGTTATCATAAAACTCTTTTACTTCAGATTTAACCTTATTCATTACTACTGTTTTCCTTATTCTTCTTCATATCTTCAACAGCCTCATTTAATGCATCTTCAATAGTTTTAATATCATCTTGAATCATACTAAATCCAAATTCAGCTCCAAATTCATAAGGTAATTTTTTTATTTCTTTATTTAATTTAAAGATATAATTACTTATTTGTTTTTGATTATAACCTACTAGATATATAACAAATTCATTACCATCAGTACGCATTATTTCACTATTATCAAGTTGTGTTTTAACTAAAATATTAGCTAAGGCTTTAATTTGTTTATCCCCTTCATTATAGCCATATAAATCATTTATTTCTTGAATCTTATTTAAATCAACTACCACTATAGTTTGAGGATAAATTGTGTTATTATTCCACGTTTCAATATTTTCATTTAAGAAATTTCTATTTTTTAAACTAGTTAATTGATCAATAAATTTCATTTTATCATCTTTTTTTATTTTTCTAGCTATTGAAACTTTCTTACTCTTTTTAAATAATACAAAGATAACAATTACTACAATTATAGCTATATATAATATATACTCTGCTACCTTAGTTATAATAGAACCACTTTTAATTGTATCATAATGATTATTTAATCCATCTAAAACCATTTCATCTTCATCCATTACTCCAACATATTTATCAAGTAATCTATATAATGCACTATTCGTTCTTACCTTAAACGTATATTCATTACTTATATAATCATTATATCTAGAAGTATAATTATCTAACTTTTTATCACTATAATAATCAAATGTATTTTTATCTAAAATAATATATACATCTTTTTTATTTAATTTAAATAATTCTTTTGTAGTACTAAAAGTTTTAACATTAATATCATTTATATTTTTAATATAATCATATATTTTACTATTTTCTTGTACATAAACAGTTTCACCTATTAAAGAATAAATTGACTTAACAACAGTATTATTATCCCTTCTAGCTGCCACAACATATTCTATTGATAATCCATCAGTTTGATAAAAATCATCAGTAAAATTATAATAATTGAAATATAAATCTATATCTTTTTTATTAATAGCTTTAGTAAATGAATTAAAGTTTTTATATTTAACAAAATTAAATTCTATATCTGCAAATTTACTAAAATTACTTAAATAAACTGCAATTATACCACCATATTTACCACCTAAAATGACTTCGTATGGTGATGCATTAACAAATCCATAATTATAAGTAATACTTTGCATTGAATCAACCTCAGTATCACTAATATTCATATTATTTGTAAATGTTTTAAACAAATTATTATTATATACCTCATTAAATTCATTATTCCACTTATTATAATATTTTTTTAATACACTTGATAATTTATCATCACTTATTTGTAAAACATAATAATCTTTTATATCACTAAAATGATATATAACTTTATAATCCTTACTTAATATTACATCTAAGTTCTTTATTAATGGAACTAACATATATGTATCATTTTCATTCATATCAAGTAACATTTCATCCATAGTTTCAAATTGTTTAAATGAAACATTACTTGCTTTCTTAAGATATTTGCTTACATAACTTAAATCTTTACTTAATATATCAATACTTTTACCATTTAAATTCTCTTCTTGAGAAATAATATCATTATTTTTACTTACTAAAACATAATGATCAGTATAAAATAAAATATCATTTTCACTTATACTTTGTTTAACTCCAAAAGTTATTCCACTTGGATTACTTCCTTCATTAAAAGTAATCGGATTAATATTTAAACCATATTCAGTTTCAAAATCTTTGATAAAATCATAATAAACTCCACTACCATCTTTACCAAAAACATTTACATTATTTACAACATTAATATTTTGAATTGTACCAATACTTTCATTAACCCAATTTCTTTCAGAAACTGTTAATTTATCTTTATCATTTAAAATGAAATATAAGCCTATTGCAATACCAATAACAAGTAAAATACTAATTATTATAATTATAATACTTTTTTTCTTTTTCATCATTTTTCATCACTTTCTACCGGAGTATTATTATTCCATACTAATCCAGACCCTGCAACATTTTTAGCTCCAAGTAAGGTAAAACCTTCACTATTTTCACTCTTTTCACATTTTATAGTAAAATCAATATCATAATACGATAATATATCTTCACTTAATTTTGCTATACTAGTTGCAGCTTTAGCCTTTGCATCTTCTAAAGACGTATCACTAACATAATTAATAGTTATATAAATAATTCTTCCTTTAGTATTAAACTTTACACTAGAAACAGATTTATCATTTTCTAAAGAACTTATATAGTCATTCTTAATTGTTTCTGTGATTTGGTATTTATCTATATCTTTTAATCTATCACCATACTCATTTTTATTTCCTCCGAAAAAGAAAGAAAATGTTACAATAAGTATTGCAATTAAACATACTAACAAAATAAAGCCAAGTACTATTAACACTTTATTTTTTTGCCATAATTCTTTCATATTATTTTTCACCTCTTAAGTAATATAATTATACTATCTATTTATGCTTTTGGCAAATTATTTAAAACTTCTACAGTTTTATCATTATCCCAAATCATTATATTTAATTTTAATGCATCTTGATATTTACTACCTGGATTACTTCCTACGATAACTATATCAGTATTCTTACTAACGGATTCACTAACACTTCCATTAAAGCTCTCAATAATTTCTTTAATTTCTTTTCTGCCATAACCATCAATTGTACCAGTTATAACAAATTTTTTACCACTTATAAAATCATTAACTCCCATATTTTTACCCAAGTATTTCATATTAACACCTAAAGACTTTAATTTTTCAATTAACTCCTTATTTTCTTTTAAATATTTATAAACACTTAAAGCTGTCACATGACCAATATCTCTAATACTTTCTAGTTCTTCCATACTTGCATTCATTAAATTATCCATTGAACCAAAGTTACTTGCAAGTATTTTGGCCGTCTTATTTCCAATTTCTTTTATTCCCAGCCCAAATAATAATCTTTCTAAACTATTACTTTTACTTGCTTCAATATTATCAATAATTTTATTTAGGCTTTTTTCTCCATAACCATCAAATTCCATTATTTGTTTTTTCTTATCGCTTAAATTATATAAGTCAGTTATATTTTTAACAAAACCTAAATTATATAATTCTTCAACTATTTCATCACCAAGGCCTTCAATATTTAAAGCATCTCTTGATACATAATGAATAATTCCTTCAATATTTCTTCTTGGACAATTTGGATTAACACAATAATAATCTACATTACCATCTTTTTTAACTATTTTTTCATGACACATTGGACACTCTGTTATCATTTTAAATTCTTTTTCAAAGCCATTTCTTCTTTCAAGTTTTGGTTCCACCACCTCAGGAATTACATCCCCAGCTTTTCTAATTGATACAATGTCCCCAATTTTTAAACCTTTCATATTTACATAATCTTCATTATGAAGGGTTGCTCTTCTTATCGTAGATCCCATGACAATGACTGGTTCTAAAACTGCATTCGGAGTAATTCTTCCAGTTCTACCAACAGTAAATATTATATCAGTTAACTTAGTTAATACTTCTTCAGCTGGAAATTTATAAGCAACAGCCCACCTTGGATATTTCGCAGTATACCCTAATTTTTCTTGTAAATCTACATTATTTACTTTAATAACAATTCCATCTATTTCATAAGATAAACTTTTTCTAGTATCTCCTTCTTTTTCAATATAAGCAATTATTTCATCAATATTTTTAACAAGTTTATTGTGAGGATTTATTTTAAAACCTAAATTTTCCATAAATTGTAAAGCTTCAAGATGAGTTTTAATACTAAAATCACTAGGATTAGGAAGATAATAAACAAAATTATCAAGTTCCCTCTCTGCAGCAACTCTACTATCAAGTTGTCTTATACTACCAGCTGCAGCATTTCTTACATTTTGTAATTTTGGTTTACCTTCTTCTTCCCTTTTTTTATTTAATTTTTCCAATGTACTTTTGTGCATGAAAATTTCTCCACGCACTTCAATATCTATAGGTTTAGTTAGTTGTAAAGGAATTGACTTAATAGTTCGTACATTGTGAGTTATATCTTCACCCACTAAACCATCACCACGCGTCACCCCTCGAACTAATTTACCATCTTCATATATTAAAGACACACCAAGACCATCAATTTTTTGTTCACAAACATATTCTGGAGTTACTTCATCTTCAACTTTTTTAATAAAATCTCTTACTTCATCTTCACTAAAAACATCAGAAATGCTAAGCATAGGTTTGTCCCTAACTACTTTTTGAAACTTTTCAATTACTTCTCCCCCAACTCTTTTTGTGGGACTATTTTTACTTGCATATTTGGGATATTCAAGTTCAATATCTTCAAGTTCCCTCATATACTTATCATACTCTTGGTCTGTTATAGTGGGTTCATCTTTAACATAATAATTATAATTTGCATCATTTAATATTTTAGTTAATTCTTCTACTCGCTTTTTTATATCAGTTTCCCCATAGTTCATCAGGATAATCTCCCCTTTCGATTAAACTATTAATATGATTCTTAACACTTTCTAAATCTTCTTTATAAGTCATTCCAATCCATCTACTTTCAGATACTTTAGACTCTATTTTAAATAAGCCCTCACTTATACCATTTTTTAATATATCTGGAAGTAAAAATTCATTTGTTAAAGTTAATTTACCATGAATAAATTCATTAAATTTTTCTTCTAAAATATGCAAGAAATTTTCCCTTAAGCCAAAGAAATTAACAGCTACCGGAGTATTTTCATCTATTTCAAATTCATAATTATCTTGAAGACGCTTAGCAATAATTTTACCATTTTCCTCTCCAATTTCACTTTCAGTAATTGATTCTATAATACCATTATTTTCTTTTACAACTCCCCTTTTAACTTTACCATATTTACTTGCAGTAACAATATAAGGATAATTTACACTTAAATAATTTTTAGTTTCTTCATCAAAAAACTTTGATGCTAATTCATATGAATGTTTACCATAAAAATCATCTGAATTTATAATAATAAAATCTCCTTCAATAACATCTTTTGCACAA
>ULMK01011432.1_pt1 | contig 10828 bp, 9 predicted proteins | sample 1951621 | NCBI WGS metagenome assembly ULMK01 (sample SAMEA4835547, study PRJEB28245) | human gut metagenome | biome: gut microbiome; material: fecal sample | place: Denmark | collected 2008
CTACCAGGTTAATCAATATATTTTACTATTAATTATTTATCTTTATTTATAGACATTTTCGCCCCGCTAACCATATTATTTCATTCCATTCCTTCATTTCATAACCTGCATAAAGCCTTTTGCTATATGGCTTTATGCGTTTCCGTAACCGTTTGTTTTCACCCCTTCAGCCGTACATTTTCATTCTGATTTTTTATTAGTAATAATACTGTGTATCACTGCTTGCTTCTTTGTCCTGTTCCCCCTTTATGCTTGATGTTCGGATAGCAGGAGAAAAATGAGAAGGAGGAGAAGCAGCAACAGTAGAAGCAGAATTAGCAAGCGATAATTGTATCTGTCTGCCGACTTTGAGGCAGGTAACTTGTCCATTATCAATAAGTTTTGCAATCCCATTACTGTACTGACTGTGACCCAGTCCAAGAAGCTGCTGAAGATAGATGGGTTTAAGGGTAATACTGTTATCTCCTGGCGGTATGTTTAGCAGCAAATAATAATACACTTTAGCTGCTCCTTCATGCTTGTACCAACTTTCCGCAGTAACAGACCGATTTAGCATAACAAAATTGTATTTTATTTCTTTGCACTTTTTGTCATAGTCACTTATAGTGCATATACTATATTTATCCCTCACCCCATGCCATACAAGTAATCCTGCACCCGTTAAATGCTTTATTGCTGTTTTTACACCCCCTAACGATATGTCCAGAGCGTCAGCAACTTTGCCATAGGATGTTATGCACTGTCCCACCTTAATTTGTCGGTCATACACATTCTTCTCTGTGTAATTTGCAGACATCAGCAAGTGCAAATATACCCTTATGTCATTGTTGCTGTAATCTATTTTTATATCCCTATCAATTTTCACAAATCCTTTATCTATCATTTTTTGTACTCCTATACATTGATAATCCTGTTTTTATATCTACTCCAACATATCCTTTCATACCGAATACTTCTTCCTCAACGCGAAATCTAATTTTATTGGTGTCCATATCTAATGCTAATCCATATCTATTTTTTATATATTCATTTGCCGGTATATCATCTACAATCCATAAGGGATTAATGGCACTGTTGGGATATATTACACTGTACATTTTGACTCGGAACTGCTTTTGCAAGTTATATCTTTCTGATTTATCATCATTTGTTAAATCTGCTAAGTTATCAGTATATTTATCGGTTACAACTGAAAAGTTGTAATTGGAAAAATAGCGATAATAATATGCAGATAAGTATTTGTACAATCTACAATACTGACCTATTGGATTGCCAATCAGTCTTGTAACAGTGTCAGCGAAATTTATATACCTATCATAATCATGCTGATTACATATTGGGTTATCATAATTCTTGATATCACAACTACAAAGACTTGTAATCGATGTAAAACAAATTTCGCGCGATTCTTCGTTAAGTCTTTGATATAGGGTATTCAGTGAATTAGTCTGTCGCTGGAGGTCGTGTGGCAAGAAGTTTTCAGCCAAATAGCGTTTATACAAATCATTACTGTACATTGATACCAGAGTATTAACTGCCTCTTCTGCTGAAACCGGCTCCGTAATTATTAGTGGAGGAGGCTGAGGAGAAGCAACAGTCATAGGTATGTTAGCGGTAGGTGTGACAATTTGTGTTCTGTGTTTCCGTCGTGCAGCAATGTTTCTAGATGGCGATATACAGTCATTATTAACCACAATAGGGGTAATTGCATTTGACAAATTGGTGCGCGGTGAGTAATATTGTATATCATCTACCTGTGCATAGTGTGACAAATCCGTATCGGCAAAAGTGGGGTCAATCTGATAGTTGCCGGTTAAAAAGTAGTTTTTAACCCTTATTGCACCAACGTCATCCTTATATACCTGTATAGGTATCAGCAAACCAGCGAATCCGCCTGACAGGTTATCCAACTTGTTATACTGTTGCAATACCTGTAGATTTTGCATATATTGCTGATACTTTTTTGTATCGTCCGGCGCACTGCAATCATCGGTGTTAGGCAGATATATTGACATAACCCCCTGCCACTCATGTTTACCCCATTTAAGATAATTGTGGGTAAAATATCCTTGATATAATCCTTTTGCAACATCAACCCACAGATATATACGACGCCATTTGACATTACCGTATATATCTGTATCTTCCTGCTGCTCTGCTTTTAGAATGATGCCGCAATAATTATCCGCTGGTATATTATCATCTATACACATATTTTCACCCCCTTAACATTACTGTAAATAACCATGCAACACATCAGTCAACCTATCCGCCAAATCCGCATATGGTGCATCACTATCCCTCTGTGCAGCAATATAGTGGTACAGTGCCTGTAAATACGGAGACTGTATGTATATTGTATTACCCTTGTGCTCATAGTAATTGATTATTTCGTATCTGCAACAATCTACATATCCTGCGCACTCTATTAGGTCCCAAATACAATCATCAACAACGGACAGTGGATAATACCCCTGCACATCACCCGCAGTAATAACTATATTATCATCATTGCGCAGATTTTGACGTGCTCCAATCGACAATACCAATAGCAGTATTGCACTAGCTGTTGGTGTCATAGTCCTACCTACTCCTACCTCTGGGCGTGATGATACGCCCGCCATTATAGCCTTTTTTATTTTCTCCATTTTTCTTTACCTTCCTTTCGTCAATAGATATTAAGAGAAATAAAAAAGTCCTAGTACGGGCATACAATGCCCATATCAAGGACTGCTATAACTATATTACGACCAATCTATAACTATACAACATCAATGGGGTAATATTACGATTTATTTACCCCTATGTTTTACATTATACAACTAATCATTTAATTTGTCAACCCCTATTTTTTACATCTTGCCGTTGTTAGCTACGACTAATGTTAAACAAACCTATACTATTTGTACTCTTACACGCTCTAAAAAATTTTAAAAATTATTTTAAAATCCCTTAAAACGGTCCCAAATAGGGGGGAAAATGGTCCATAATTTACCCTGAAATGCGGGTATACCTTTTAATTTGAATTCTTTTGGTAATTTTTACACTGCCCTAAGTTGCATATTTATTTTACGTCAATAATCCCCATGCCACCTAACCTTAGATCAAGCGAATTACAAAACGCAATACAAAAAATTACGATTATAAAATTTCAAGTATCGTCAAAATCAGCAATTAAAACAGCATAAAATTCCACTTATGTTATATTTCCCTTTTTGATATTGACAGTTGTAATAAAGTGTGGTATAATAAGGAATAAAATTATAACATTAAGCTAATATTATATGAGGTGCATAGCTGTGTATTTATCTAAATTAAGAATTGAAAATATGAGGTTATTTAGAAAACCTGTTACTATTAATCTACATAAAGGGTTAAATCTATTCGTGGGAGAAAATGGATGTGGAAAGAGTACAGTAATTGATGCTATTCGCATGCTCTTAAACGAATCTGAATTTTCTCATAAAGGGGTAACAGCAGAAGATTTTAATTCTTCACGATATGATGAGAATACAACGCCTTACCGCCTCTTTATTGTGGGTGTTTTTTCAGAGTTAACAGATGAACAGAAAGTGGAATATTTAACGTGGCTTACTCACAATTTTGATGCTAGACTTAATGTTGAATATTTACATAGCACTAATGTTAGAGGAAATTATAAACAGAAAAGATGGGGCGGCTGTTCAAGTAATAGTGCATTTGATTGGGAACCTTTAAATGATATTCAGTGCGTATATTTACCTGCATTGCGTGATGCTGAGAGATACTTGAGAGCCGGTCGTGGTTCTAGACTTTCTAGATTATTAACTAATTTATCGGCGGATGAGTTAAAAGAAAAGCGTAAAAACAAAGAAAAAATGGAATTAGAAACAGAAGTTGCTGCTTTTAATCACACAATAGAACAGAAAACAGATATAGAGCGTGCCAATAAATTGATTAATAATAGTTTAAGAAAATCAGCGGGATCTGTTTTTGCTCAAAGTACCAGTATAAGGTTCAATGATTTATCATATGAGCGCATTGTTGAGTCGCTCCAACTATTGTTTTCAGATGAACTGGATGTAAAAGAAGATACAGCTTTTTTCAGCCTTTGTGAAAACAGTTTAGGATACAATAATTTGATATACATAGCTACTATTTTAGCCGAATTTGAAGGGTTGAAGGATAAATATTCATCACCTAGAATATTACTTGTGGAGGAATTGGAGGCACATTTACACCCACAGTTGCAGATAAAATTACTTAAATATTTAAGTAAGCAGGCCACGGAATACGATATACAAGTTATAATCACAACTCACTCTGCAATTTTGGCAGCAGCAACCCCCATAAGCCAAATAATATGTTTTAACCGTTGTAAAGATGACATATCAATAGTTCCAATTGCAAAATGCGAATTAGAGAGTGACAGCGAGAAGTTTATAAATAGATGGCTTGATGCAACGAAATCAATTCTGCTCTTCTCAAAAGGAAATATCTTTGTTGAGGGAATTGCTGAAGCAATACTTGTACCCAAACTTGCAGAAATCTATTTAAAAAGAAAAGGGGTAATAGAATCAACTTCATTGGAGGATGCAGGTATTTCTGTAATTAATCTAAATGGAATTTATTTTCAGCATTTTATAAAAATGTATAGCGGATATAGAATATCTGTTCCCGAGCAGGAAAACGGTGAAACAAAGTCGGCATATAAAGAACGTGTAGATAGATTAAAGAAAAAAGCTTCATTTGATAAAGGCGAATTCAGAAAGGTAGGGAATATTAAAGTAAGATGTGCAATAATAACTGACAATGATCCCGTTGATAATGAAGATATATTTATCAATTCTGAAAACGGGGAAAAAGTAACAAAAAAGGAACCAGCTACACCCACTAAAGATAACTTTTTACCAAGTGGGAATCCGCAAATTTATCTAAAAGAACAACTTGAAAATATGACTGATAATTGCCGTGTATATTCGAATCTAAAAACATTTGAATATGATCTAGCAATTGAGTGTCACAGCAATGCAAAAATAATGCTTGAAATTATTCTTGAATCAATACAGACTGATGGTAATATTGCTGATAAAGCACAAAAATATATTGATGAGATTAACAAAGAAGAGCGTGAAGATGAATTTTCAATAAATGATGCTGAAATGGCCTTGTTTATCTTAAATCAAATAGATAGCTCTTATCTAGGCAAAGGTCCATTCGCACAGTTATTATATGATAAAATAGACGATAGTTTTATTGTGCCAGGATACATATGTAAAGCTATTGATTTCGTTTTGAAACAGGAGGAAAGTAATGGATAGAAGAAAAGTTTTGTTAGAGCAAATATGTGGTTTTTGTGATATTACTCAAACGACTGGTATATGTAATGGGGCACTTGCAAACAAAAATAAATGTATATTTAATTGTCTATCAGAAGAACAAATTGATTATATTTACTCGGATATTAAGTCTAATGTGTATTTAAACGCTTGTCCAGGAAGTGGAAAAACAGAGGTAATAGGTTTAAAAAGTGCAATTGAAATAAAAAAATGGGATAAACCTAATTCTGGGATAGCTATATTAACTTTTACTAATTCAGCAGAAGATGAAATTAGAAGCCGCACTGTAAAGTATCTTGGGCATCAAATAGACTATCCCCATTTTATAGGTACATTTACAAGTTGGTTGCACGGATATGTTGCTAATCCGTTTTTAAGCTTGGTTACAAAATATAAAAATGAAGAAACTTTTGATAATAGCATTAAATTAATTGATTTGAAATGTACAAGTAATTTTCTCTATTCATATGAAACAAATTATAGTTATAACTCTCTTGGTAAAATCAAAGCAAATGAAATTTATTTTGATTTGAAAAGCCAAAAATATATGTATTGCGGATCTGTATCTGATGGACAAAGTGTTTTGGAAAGGCTATTATCTCAAGACCAATGGAGAAACAAGGAAATAGATACATTAAAGTTAAAATTTTGGAAATCAGGATTTGCGATATACGAAGATGTAGAATATCTTTCTCAAAAGCTATTAAATGAACAAAATGATATAGCAACATATATTTCTAAAAGGTTTCCTGTGTTATTTATAGATGAGTGTCAAGATTTGTCATTTGTTGAATTGAAAATTCTAAAATGTCTTAACTCTCATGGTTGCAGTATTCATATTATTGGAGATTTAGATCAATCTATATATGGTTTTAGGAATATTGATCCTTCTGACACAAATGCTTTCGTAAGTGAGTTATCAATGAATGAAATGCGTTTGTCGCAAAATCATAGAAGTTGTAGTCCGATTGTTAAAACATCAATGTTTGTATTAAATAAAAAAGACAAGATTACTTCAACGCAACCCCCAATATTAGATAAGCCATTAATTGCAATTCTTTATAAAAAAGGTGAAGAATCACAAGTGATTTCAAAATTTGAGTATTTAGTTAATGAAAATGGCTTAGATATAAAAAATTGTCGCACTATAGTTCGCAACAATAATTTGAGAAGCAAATTGTATGGTACAAAAGATGAAAGCAAATCCATTAATACCATTGAAGAATTTGCAAAAGCTATATATTGGCATTTGAATGGATGTTCAGTTGAAGATTTTCAGCGTAGCACTCAAAGCTTAGCTAGAGCCATCCAAAGAACCTTTTTCTCTACATCGGAGCATCTGAACATTACACGTTTATATAAACCGGTTGAGATTGAAAGTTCAGATTGGTGTAGATGTATAAATGATATAAAAAATGCGCTTGTATCTAGTACAGAACTTGATAATTTTGACCTTACTTGGGAAGATTGGAAGAAAGCTTTACAAATAGCTTTAACCTCAGACTGTGTAAGTAAATGGAATCAAAGTTCATTGAAACTAGGAAAACTCAGAAAAAATTGTGCAAAGCAAAAAGTGGAAAATGATATTGGTTCTGGAAAACAAGCTGAATTTAATTGTGGCATCGAAACTATTCACAGCTGTAAGGGAATGAGTTTGGATGCTGTATTGTTTATGTCAGCATATTCTAAAAGTAGTAACGGGGAAAACTCGCAGAATAATGGTTCGCATTGGCATAGCTGGTTTGTAGATAGTAGCGGTATTATAAGTGAACGCAACAGATTAGCGTATGTAGCATTTTCCCGTGCAAAGCACCTACTTGTCCTTGGAATTCCTAACCCTACGACATCACCAATTGATGAAGAACATAAACAGTTACTTATCGATGCTGGTTTTGAGATCATTTCAATAAGTTAACAAAGAAACATTATAAACCAATTTATAAGGGAGTGATTATATGGCTATATTATTAAATGTACCATTTTCAGAAAAAGACGAGGCAAAAAAATTAGGTGCTTGGTGGAATCCTGAATTAAAGAAATGGTATATTAAAGATAGAAATGAATATATAAAGTTAAAAAAATGGATTTCCCCAAGGGATTCATTTTTTGTAGTGTGTGATCACTTGTACATAATACAGGGTGAGAATACTTGTTTTAAATGTGGCCAAAAAACACGAGTAATTGGCTATGGTATAGAAAGCTACATGGAATTTGACGATGAAATTAATAATGGCGTATATTATGATAATGGTGAAATAGTTCATATAGCAGCTCACATTAAACCTATTCCGAGCAAATTAATGGATTATATTCAGCACACATATAATTATAAAAACAGATATTCCAAATTTGCAAATCGCACTTATTTAGCAAACTGCTGTGATAATTGCGATGTTTTGCAAGGCGATTTTTTCTTATTTGATGAAGTCGATAGTCCGTTTTGGATAGAAAACAGTGAAGTAGCTTCAAAATTAAATTTGTTTAAGATATCGCTTGAGTATGACATCGTCTTAGATGATATTGAAATTAGTTTTAGTTCAACTGACTATTTGATAAAGCAGTACGCGCATATTGAAGAATTGGATGTTCCTATAATACAGCTATAGATTTCAAAACCTTCCAAGTATTATATAGATAACGGAAAAAGATAGATATAAGTTATTCCCCTTGTCCTCCACCCTCAACCCAGATAAATTAAAAATCGGAGGACAAAAGGAGGACAATCCTCCATTTCAAGCAAAAATCCGGCGCTGGATACCCAACGCCGGAAATTTTATTTATCTTGCGGAACTGCTTTAAATCAAGCCTTGAGTGCTTCCTCTACAAGTACTGCGCAAGCAACGGTAGCGCCAACCATGGGGTTGTTGCCCAACGCATCAGCAAAAACCCCATCATCATTTATCATATTTTGTAATCTCCATATTTCCCTTAATAAAGCCATTTGTAAACAATAAACCCTGATGGTACGTCATCTATTTTCATTTGTTATCATTTCTAATCGTCCACAAAAACTCAAAAAAGGTGGACGTAATGTGGACGCATTCTGAAATATTAGGTAATTTTATTACCCTTAGTATCCTCACTCATACCATATATATTATTTAAAGTATTTCTACCTTCTTCAGACATTTTTTCAGAAACGTGCTGATAGATTTGTAGTGTTACTGTTACGTTCTTATGCCCAAGCCTTTGTTGAACATATTTAATAGGCGCGTTATTCTCAGCAAGCATTGTACAATGAGTATGTCTTAATGAATGAAAATTAAATTTAATACCTAATTTCTTTGTAATTATGGCAGTTGTATGTTGCATAATTCTAGGCTGAATAAATTCACCATTCTCTCTTACTGTGACAAAATCAATTAATTCGCCCGATTCAGTATTGATTCTTTTTATGTTATCATTCGTACAATAGTTATGGATATATAAATTACCATACTTTTGTTTGTCTATTATTTGTCGTTCCTTCTCTCGTTTCAAAACATTTATAGTTTCAATATCAACATCGATAATCCTTACAGACCCATATTTTGGAGCAGTAATATACCAATAGCTTTCTGACAAAGTGTTATTTTTGTCTTTTTCTTGCCATTGCACTTGTTTATTGATTATAATTGTCTTTTTTTCAAAATCAACACAATCCCATGTGACAGCAAAGGCTTCGCCCATTCTCATGCCACATCTATATCCAAAAAGCAACGGGATATATGCAGTACTTCCCTCTGGAAACCGTTCTAAAATTTTTGCCATATCCTCTTTTGAAATTATGTGCCTTTCCCCTATCCTAGTGGGGGTATCAGGTTGAGCGTTTTTTAGTGGGAGTTTTATTGCTAATGCAGGATTATTAGCAATAAAACCTAATGGTTCAACAGCATAATTGAAAGCTGAAGTTAATATTCCTTTAATAGAAAGCAACGTGTTTCTGCTATAGCCCAAATTAAATAGATTATTAATAAGTTTTTGAAGTGTTGCCGAATTAATTGCTTTCAAGGCATAATACCCAACGTTAGGTTTAATATGATTATTTATCTTTTTAGTGTATCCTATTACAGTATCAGGTTTTAAATTTACCTTACAGTACTCTTTAAGCCAAAAATCAAAATAATCAGACACACTCATTTCAGTCGGAATGAAATTCAATCCAGTTGTATTATAGTCTAAATAAGCTTTATTTCCCGCTAATTCAGCTTCTTTTTTAGTTTTAAATCCACTCTTAGACAAATGTTGTCTTTTACCATTTACTTTGGCAATCTCGAAACGGTATTCCCAACCGCCATTTCTTTTACGATACATTACTTTTGACATATAAATCCTCCTATAACTTATAATACCCTTATTGGATAGTAAAATATTATACATCAAAATAAAAATTATGTCAAGTTTATTTTGTATAATAGAATAAAAATCGTAAAAAATAGGGATACTAGATTTTACTCTAGTATCCCTATTTTTAATCAAAATTTTCTTGCTGTCTTATTTCCCAAACTACATACTGTAATTTGTCTAATTGGTCTTTAATTTTATCTGTAGTTGAATACTTATTTTCTTTTGTTGCAAAATATCCTATTTTTAAATAGACGGTTTCATTACTTTTTTCTATTATTTGAAAATTATATATTAATCGCCCTTTAAATATAATATCAAAATATTTTTTATTTTTAGATATCATATCATGAATATTATTTCCACAAAATAAATACCTTTTACCGTTATGTGCAACTATAGAATATGTATACATAAAATCATCATTCCTTATTAAAGATTAATAATTTAATTATACATTTTATTCTTTCCGATGTCAAGTATATAAAACAATAACAAATAATTCTTAACTATATTTTAACAGTTTAATTTATATAAAATATATTATTCCCAAAGCAGCATCGTGAATCCGATTTTTCAAGCTTGTCCATTACATTACCTCCAGCTCGTTGATCCTGACGCGCCAACCCGCACGCTCAGGAGCTTTCTCCTCATCAGAGCGGAGCACCGGAACGCCGTCAACCAGCTTGTAATTGTAGATTCCGTCTGCACCGGTAAGTCCGCGCTCAAGGTAATTCCCCTGTGCGTGATGAAAGCGGTCACCCTCGCCACGGTCGATTTCCGTCCACCCATCGCCGGAAATAAACTCGCTGGAATTGATAGCTGTGATGATTCCGACCGTGTTAATTTTCGCGTATACTATGTATTCCATGTGTCCCTCCTTAAAGTTCCGCAGAAATATCAATATAGCTTTCAGAATCGCGGAACTGCATGAAACATGGTTCAACACTCGTTGAACCCTCCGGTAAATCAAAAGAAGCTCCGATTGCATTCTGCATATACGCGATATCGCTTCTTGCAGTTGTGCATTCCGCTGCTGCTACTCCCAGACCCGTTGGAGTGTTTGCATAGATTTTACCGTTCAGAGTTACCGTCGGGGAAATACGCATCGTTGTTGGCAGTGGAATAACACATCGTGCAAGCGTTTTATTGGTGAAACCGCTGCCTATCCAGCCGAAAGCGTTTTT
>ULMK01015382.1_pt1 | contig 10776 bp, 7 predicted proteins | sample 1951621 | NCBI WGS metagenome assembly ULMK01 (sample SAMEA4835547, study PRJEB28245) | human gut metagenome | biome: gut microbiome; material: fecal sample | place: Denmark | collected 2008
TTATTATGTTCCCTTTGTACACCGTTGCAAGAGATGTTATAGAGCAGTTGCTGAATCATCTTTATAGGGAAAGAAGTATTAAAGAATATTCGGAGTGGCGTAAAAAAATTATTTTAAGAGATATTGCAATAGTAGAAACACTTTTTTCAACAGGGCTTCGTATTTCAGAATTGTGTCATTTACAAAGTAAATATGTTGACTTGAAAAATGGTGTGCTATGTATCCAAGGGAAAGGAGGAAAAGAAAGGTATCTTCAAATAGGAAATAATGATGTATTGTCTATTTTGAATGTTTACAAAAAGTGTTTTGAAGATGAGATAAAAAAGCATGGTCATTTTTTTGTCAATCGATACGGCAAGCCATTGTCTGAGCAATCAGCCAGAAATATGATACATAAATACGCAGACGAGATACAGGTGGATATAAATATTACGCCACATATGTTCCGTCATTCATTTGCCACATACCTGATGGAAGAAGATGTAAATATCAGATATATACAAAAAATGCTGGGGCATGCTTCTATAACGACAACAGAGATATATACATATGTAACGACTGAGAAGGAAAAAGAAATATTGCAGACAAAGCATCCGAGAAATAAGATGAGTTTAAGGAAAAATTTGTAATTTAGTATATTTTGATTGCTATATTTTGGAAAAATTTATATAATTAGTATGGTAACGATAATTAGGAATTATCGGGTGGATTTCAGCAATCAAGTAGATGAGATGGAAGACAATCTATCGTTATCTGTTGGAAATACAATAGAATTTCGATATAAGATAATACACAATTATTGAATATTAGAAAATAGAAATAAACCACAATATGGAGGGTTTCGTTTATGATAGAATATGCAGGGTTAAATGGACGAAATCAATTGGTTAACGATTTAGCGGATAAATTCGAGACCCAAACAGCTTTCAGTGTCACGTTTATACATGCCCGATGCGGACAAGGAAAATCATACATTGTAAATCATATTATAAAAAAATTAGAAGCTAGTGAAAAAATCAAAGTCTATTGTAGTTGTAGTGATGAAATTATATCCCCGACAGATAATGCCCTCATAAATTCGAGAAGTTTAAATTCTCTTAGTGTTACCGCAGGAAATCCTGCGTTTTCTTTTGGACTTGGTATAGGGTGGGAAAATAATAATTCAATTTATAATAAGATACGCAATTTATTATCTGCTAAATTTAAAAATAATATTTTGATCTGTGTTGAAAATATTAGCGATGTTTCAGATGAGTTGCGCTTTCTGACAACCTCCATTATTCAAAATATTCAGAAATTGGAAAAGGAATTTAAAAAGAAGATATTTTTACTTATCACTGATACACAGGATATCTATAGGGAGGTTATCTATAAATATATAAATTCATGTGAAACTATATCGTTACCCCCATATTCTATAAATGATACGCGGGATTTTTTATTGCAAAAAGGTGTACTACATGGCGTCTCAGAAGAAAATTTAAAACGTTTTTTTGAACTAAGTCAGGGAAATTTAGAAGTAGTGGATTTCCTCTATGAAGAGTTTTTAGTAAATGAGAATGGATATATTTCAACGTTGCAAGATGTAGTTACGAAAAGAATATCCACTATAAAGTCTCAGGGCGAAAAACATGATATAAGTGGAAAGAAAATGGAAACTATCGTTTTCGCAGCATCTTTGGCATTAAAAAAATTTTCTGCTCAGTTTTTACGAGAAATAGTAGCAGAAAAGATTGAGGATGTTAAAGATGGACTAGATATTGCCAAAGACGAGGCATTATTAGAAAAAGATTTAAAAAAGTATTATAGTTTTATTTCGGCAGATATACAAAATTATATTGCAAAAATAACTATGGAGAGGCATGAAGAAATATTAATTACTTATTACAAATTTTATACATTAAATGAACAAGATGAATATTATTTTAGAGCATATTATATTTATAAATATATCGGAGGTGTTTCTTCACTTTCTTTTTCTTTATTTATCTTATCATATTCAGCTGCAAGAAAAATGGAAGATGATTTAAAAATAAGAAAAATTGAAAATATTTTGGCATCAGATTCCGCAGATAAAAAGTATAAAGAGGCGTTTGCGGTAATAAAGGATTATTATGATTCCTTGTATAAACATTTGCCGTTAACGGATATGGCTCAGAAATATAAAAACATAAAAAAATATGATTGGGAATTGCCAGTAAGAGCAGAATTAACATGTGAATATTTTCATTATATTTATAGAAATACGAAAATGAATAAGCCAACATATATCAATTTATTAAATGAGTGTATCAATTATGCAATGAATGAATTAACTATTAGCAATTCAAGTATAGATATGGTAGAAGCAGTTGATGAAACAGTATTACGTCTAAAAATAATATATGAAATATCACCATGTGTTCTTGATCAACTTAATGATTATGATAAATTTAAAAAGTTATATAATAAAAGTCAAGAATTATCTTATTCTAAAAATGTTCGGCAACATGGCATAGGAGAATACGTTGAAAATGTATTTAATCGAAAGGCTTTTTTATTTGCAAACCAAGCCGCCTGTAACATTTATTATGAAAAGGCAAAAAGTTATTTTGCCAGAAATGAGATATGGGTTGAGTATTATATAACTTTAGTTTGCCAGGCCGGTACTAATATTGTAATTCAGGAATTTGATGAAGCGATTGAATTATGCAAAACGGCAGTATTTGAAGCTAACCAACGAGATATCAAAATTCCTCAGATTGAAAAACTTTATAATAATCAAATTATTGCAGAATTTCTTTTAGCCGAACAAAATGCAAAGACACAACAAAAAACAATATCTTTTGCCAGAAAAGCAATTAAAGAATTAAGGGCTTTACTTACCGGCGAGAAAAATGCGACCCAATTTGTTATATACACAAATATATGTTCATTATATTTATATTCCAATAATGATAAACAATATGTAACATATAAGCGTAAACTAGAAAAGTTATATGAATGTAAGGACATCTCCAATGTAGCGGATGAAAGCATTGATGATTTTTACCGATATTATTTTTCTTGGTTTGAGCTCTACCGAAAAATAAACAGCTGCAATTGGGAAGATGCATGGCATTATGTGAATCAATTAGATGATTTTGTTCCAGCATTATTTCGAAAACAAGAAATATTTTGGAATGAAAAAAATGATGCAGTAAAACAACTCATCAATAATAAAGAAACAATAAGTGCTTACAATTTTTGCCATAATCTTGTAAAAACCAAAAGAACCGAACAAGTCCTGTCAAAATTTTTTTACCGAGGACTTATGCTTTCGGACTTACAGTATACATCTTATTCCTAAAGGGATTATTCATAGTTTGATAACATGCACGCTACAATGACCTTATAAATATTTTCATAAGGCATTTGATAATATTGAGTAAACAAATAGGATATGGAACTGTGGTATATAGTATAGGGGGTGCCTGCTATATCAAATAGATAAGGAACTCCCTTTTTTATTCTAAAATCAAAGCGCGCATAATCTTTTACTCCAAGTAGCTCGGCCGCTTTTTGGGCGGTTGCTTGGAGTAAAAACTTTATTGAAGATTCTATTACTTTAAATTCATAATTGTATGTATTTGATGTATCTGTATCAATAAAATTAAGATCTGTTTTAAATAATATTTGAACGGGATCTAAAGCATAATATTTTCCTTTATACTGAAGAACTAATATTTCACATTCTATTCCATCAATATATTCCTGCACTAATAGGGAATCTGTACACATTTCTTTTAGTAAGATATTTAAATGTTGTAAAGAATTTTGGCATAACCTAAATACATTTTTATCTGTCATCCCAATACTTGCAGACTCATACCTATTTTTAATAATTACATATTGATCCTTATATTGACTTAACAGCAAGTGAAAATCAGATTTATCGGAAAAAAGTTCACTTCTTGGAACGGTTATTCCATTTTCCTCTAAAAATTTTGTATATACATACTTATTTCGTAACAATGATATAACAAATGCGTCGCTGCCAGTATATTTTATATTTAATAAATCACAAAAAGCTGGAAGTAAAGATTTCTTACCATTTGCACGACCGTCTCTTGAAAAATTATATACAATACATTCTGACTTTAAAATATTATTATCCAGAACGTATTTGATAAATTCTATCTCAGAATAAAAAACTCGAGCAAATCCAAAACAATTAAAAATAGCTGAAACAATTTCAGCAAATTCTGTTCGTGAAAAAAATTCGTTTTCATCAGCATGTATAATTTGTTCCGACATATATTTACAGGTCTTAGATTGAGCATCTGCTACGATATAAACATCAAAGTCTATTTTACTTTCATTATAGTAATTTAAGATTGAAAAAATTGTTTCTCTGCCGTTCATTATTTACCAACTCCTATATAAACTATACTTCTAAACCAAATGTTTTAAATTTTAACTTAAACCCTAGATGGTTATAAAATTTTTCTGCGTCATCATCGTAAACATTTACCCTAAATTCTTTTGAATTGAATTTAGAATATAATTGGATGTAGCGGACAATCTGCGTTCCTATATGTTTATTTCTGCGATTTGAGCTGACATAAAGTCTACGTAATAAAATGTATTTTTTTTCGTGCACAAAAGAAAAAAAACCAACTTCTAAAGAACCTATTTTTATAATAAATACCTGTTCATTAGTTGAAAAAAAATCTTCGTAAGCTAAGTATCTACTATCTTTAAGCAACTCTTCTCCATAATAATTAAATAGTTGGTCAAGCCAATAAATATTTGTTTCCTTTTCTGTACTATGAAAAATTTTAAAATGAATGTCATTCTCTGTCCTTAAGGTTACATTGTCAAAGAATAGGTTACCATAAATAGCGGATTTACAAATCTCTTGTGCAAATTTATATTCCTCATAAGTATTCATTTCGCAAGCAACATCAGCAGAAATTTCATACGTTTTAACTGATATTCTATCTAATATTTCAATAATGTGGTTATCCCAAAATATATCAGGATCTTGAATATCATATATTGCTGCTTTTTGCTTTAAATGCGAAATCAAAAGAGGGCAATCCTTATGTGCCCAAAAGGATATACCAAATATAGCGGCAGTATTCTCTTGGCTAATTTGAAAAGTAGATACATTTGCATCTTGGTTTAAAACAGGATGCCAATCATCGATCTCTGGTTTAGGATATTTCATTACATAATAAGTGCTATTTTCAAAAACATCAAAAATATTTTTTGCGAGAACTACATCGCCCTCTATAATGAAAGTATCGTCTATATATGTTAAAAGATCGTTGATTGTGTGCAAAGTATTAGCACACTCTTTCTTTTTATAAATAATTTTGCACGAATATTTTTCTGCTAAGTAATCAAAAAGTGTACATTGATATGGAACTGCAATGATAATTTCGGTTATATTGCAAAATTGTAACATTAAAATTGTGCGTTCTATATTGGGAATATTTTGAATAGGTAATAATGCTTTATGTATGTTTGCACCTGTTTGATACATACGTAAACTATTTCCAGCTGCTAAAATAATTGCGTTCACTTAAACTTTTTCTCTCCTACACATTGGATATTCACATCTGTTTTACATACCTAAATAATTGTGTATTATCTTATATCGAAATTCTATTGTATTTCCAACAGCTAACGATAGATTGTCTTCCATCTCATCTACTTGATTGCTGAAATCCACCCGATAATTCCTAATTATCGTTACCATATTAGAATAAAATCAATTTTCGACAGGCTCCTTTACCTAACGGCGAATTAGGTGAAGTGGTTTTCTTTTGCTCAAAAACATTCACCTTTTACTGCATTTTGACAATTTCATATCTGTGCATCAGGCACACATCCGACCGGACGGAGAGCCGGAAATCACAAGTCATGGTACGCCATGCGGTTTATCCCAAGCGAGAACTATCTGTGACTTTACCGTCTGTGGTGGGATAAAATGCGATGATACCGGTCGGAGATAATGATACCTTCCAGCCTATTCCTGTGCTGCTTTATGGCACTAAGAAATTTTAGGAGGCGTGACAATGGCAAAGAGTGCAGGAGAATAAGCTGACTTTATGTGAGGCGGAAGTGGGAACAGGAAAAATTTGCAGAGAGAAGCGGATGCCAACCTCATACTGGAACTGGCAAGGCTGGGGGAGCAATTGTGCGGATTGTTGTGGACGCTGTAACAGGCAATTTTGCTGTTATGCTTTTTGTGGCTTGTATTGCAGTTTTCAGGGCTGGGGAATGTATGAGAGCGATGGAAAAATGAAACGATTATAGAGGAATATCGAACAAGCTGGTTGTCATATAGTGAGATAAGCCAGCTTGCTGCTTTGTGGAGTGAAAAAATGGAAGAATGGGAAAACTGGAGGTCGGTTGATATACGAACAGTTAACCGGGATGGGCTCGTAGATATAACAAGAATCCCGGAAGATGATTCGGATGGTATGGATAAAGAAATGCAGATAAGAAATTTTTTAAAGAATGTAAAAAATCCGTATTGTTTCATGGTAGGAGATATAATAGTTAAATCTTCTTTTATTGAAGGAGCCAGCCTAAAACAAAGATTACGAGAGCTGGCTGATGGGATATAGAATGAAAATTGCTATAAAGGGCTGGAAAAAAGGAAAGTTCTGTGCTAATAAATGTATAGGCCTATATGAATAGAAAGCACTTCTTAATTTATAGCAGATCGTTCTGGCTAATATGAATAAGGAGTTTTTTTATGCTATCAAATAACTTATCTAAAACATATCTATGCGGAGGCTATCTGCGTTTATCTCATAGCGACGAAGTCGCATTTGAAGATGAAGCTGTTGCGGGTATTGAAACGCTGCGAAGCAACAGTATTGAAAATCAAAAAGAATATATTGAAGATTATTTACATAGTAAATCAGAAATTAAGCTAGTTGATTTCTATATTGATGACGGTTATAGCGGTGTGAACTTTGATAGACCTGATTTTCAAAGAATGCTGCAGGATATCAAAGACAAGAAGATAAATTGTGTCATTGTAAAGGATCTGTCGCGATTAGGAAGAAACTATATTGAGGTTGGAAAATATATTGAGAGACTTTTTCCTTTTCTGGGTGTGCGTTTTATTGCAATCAATGATAATTTCGACAGTGCAGATGATACGGCAGCATCCAATCATATGATTGTTCCTTTTAAAAACTTAATCAATGATGCTTATTGCAGAGACATCTCAATTAAAATCAGAAGCCATTTAGAGGTAAAGAGGAAACGTGGGGAATTTATTGGTGCTTTTGCAGTCTATGGATATATGCGAGGGAAAGATAAAAGTAAGCTGATTGTTGATCCTTATGCAGCAGAGATTGTAAAAGAGATTTATGGTATGAAGATGGATGGAATGAGCCAGCAGGCAATCGCTGATGAATTAAACCGTTTGGGGATTCTTTCTCCGGCAGAATACAAGAAAGAGCAGGGGAGCGGATATAAGACGGCATTCCAGACACACAGTAAGGCGAAGTGGACCGCAATGGCAGTTATGCGTGTTTTGACAAATGAGATTTATGTGGGAACTTTGATACAGGGAAAGGAGAGCACCTCCAATTATAAAGTCAAAGTGAGGGAAAAGAAGCCACAGGAAGAATGGATCCGGGTAGAAAATGCACATGAGGCAGTTATAAGCAGTGCTGATTTTGAAATCATTTCAGATATTATACAGAAAGACACAAGGGTAACTGCCGGAAAAAGTGCAGTCTCTGTATATTCCGGCTATCTGCTGTGTGCGGATTGTGGATGCAGTATGGTAAGAAAGAAGGCATACAGCGGTTCTTTTGAATATGTATATTATGTCTGCTCTGGAAATAAGAAGAACAAAGATACATGTAGTAGCCATAGAATCAGTGAAAATGCATTAAATCGTGCCGTAACAAAAACATTGCAGCTTCATTTGAAGTATTTGGCTGATTTACAGGCGAATATCCAGTACATACGGGAAACATCCTGCAATTCAGATAAGATAAAAATGATGGTACTGCAATCTGAAAAAAATAAGGAAGATATTGAAAAGTATAATCGTTTAAAATTGGAATGTTATGAGGACTATAAAAAAGAACTAATTACCCAGGACGAGTATCTGATGTTTAAGAAGGAATTAGATAACAGAATGGAAGATACTAAGAAGGCTGTCATAGAATTGGGTAAGAAAAAGAGAATGTTATTAGAAGGAAGATACGAAAAAGAAAGTTCTATGGAGAAATTTTTGATAAGCAAAGAGATAGAGTTAAAGCGTTCCTTATTAGTCCGTTTTATCAGTCAGATCTATGTGTATGAAGATCATCGGATAGAGATTATCTTTCGCTATCAGGATGAGATCGAGCAATTAGCCGGGCTGGTAGATGAAATCAAGCAGGAAGCGGCTCCCCGGGAGGTGATTTGATGGCACGAAAAGTTAGAAATCATCCGGTTCCGAGAGATAAGATGAATGAGAATAGCTTATCGGAACAGACCTCAAAAGCTAAAATGCAGGCTTTTTCCGTTGCACTTTACATTCGACTGTCTAAAGAAGATAGCGGAAAAAACAATCAAAATACAGTTGAAAATCAAAAAGCTCTTCTGGAAGATTTTGTAAAAAATAAGCCAGATATGAAAGCGGTTGATATTTATATCGACAATGGATTTAGTGGAACAAATTTTGAACGTCCTGCTTTTCAGAAAATGATGGAAGATGCCAAACGGGGTAAGATTAATTGTATTATTGTAAAAGATTTGTCTCGTTTTGGACGTAGTTACTTAGAAGCAGGAAATTATTTGGAAAAAATATTCCCTTTCTTAAACATTCGGTTCATTTCTGTTACAGACCACGTTGATACTTTTGCCGTAACCTCTTCTGAAGATGGCTGGGTATTGGCGAATGGGATAGAAATACCGCTGAAAAACATTATTAATGAGGTGTATGCAAAGGATATTTCCAGAAAAGTAGGTTCTGCCATAGAAATCAAGAAGAGAGAGGGCAGATATGGCGGTGGAATTGCCCCATACGGTTATAAGAAATCGAGTACAGTTAAGGGTAAATATGAAGTGGACGAGGAAGCCGCCGAGGTGGTGCGCTATATCTTTAGACTGAGATCTGAGGGCTATGGATATTGCAGTATTGTAAAGATTTTGAATGGAAAAGGAATAAAGTCACCCAGCGCATACCGCTATGAAAAAGGGATTGTAAGGAACGAGAAGATAAGGAATGTTCTTTGGAAAATCTATGCCATAGAGGATATGCTTCGTGATGAAGTGTACTTGGGAAACATGGTAAGAGGCAAGACACATTCAGCTATGTATAAGGGAGAAAAGAGACATTATGTTCCAAGGTCGGAATGGGTGATTGTTCCGGGAACCCATGAGCCTATTGTATCCAAAGAACTCTTTGAAGCAGTACAAGCGGTTAATAAAAAGAAAGCGCAGGAGCATAAAGATAATCTGGAAAAAGCAAAAGAAAATCCGAAACGTGACAATTTGTTTAAAGGCAAAATATTTTGTGGAGATTGCGGCATCACGATGGGATGTGCTATTGGTAATTACAATTCCATGAGCTACTATTGCCCCAATTACAGAGAAAATGGAGCAATGGGATGCGTTAAAAAGCATATCAGTGCAAGAAAACTGGAAAAAGTAGTATTAGAAGCGGCTCAAATACATCTGAAAATATTCTTAGAAGGCAGAGAAGAAATTCGGTCAAGAAATGGAAGTGCTGAAATCGGAAAGAGGCGAATGGTGCTTGAAAGTGAGACAAGAGACTTAAGACAAAAAGAGGCACAGTATCAGCAGAAATTAAGCAGCACCTATCTTGACTATAAAGATAAATTACTTACGGTTCAGGAATATTTCATGTTGAAAAATAAATATCAAGCTGCACTTGCAGAACTTGAGGTAGCTCGTAAAGAGAAAGAACTGCTTTTGAATAAAATGCAGGAAACTTATGGAGAAGATCTAGAACTATCTCACGCTGCAGAACAGTATTTCGGGCAGATGGTGGTTACAAAAGATATGGTGGATGCCCTGATAGAACGAATAGAAGTATTTGCAAAGGGGCGTATTCATATTATGTTTCGATTCGAGGATGAATATCGGAGTTTACTGGAAAAGAGAGCTGATATGGAGCAGGAGGGAGTAGATTGAAAGAGAATTTTAATCTCCCAGATTCGAGTGTCCGCTGTAGCGGACAGACGGGAGCAAGGATGAAGAAATATATGGTTGCAAAATATATCCGGCTTTCCATGGAAGATTTAGATTTATGCAATTCTGAAGAAAAGGCAGAGAGTGTAAGTATCAGTAACCAGAGAAATTTCATAGATACCTTTATAGAGCAAGGAGAAGAATTTCAGGGAGCAGAAATCAAGGAATTTGTGGATGACGGATATTCCGGCACTAATTTTGACAGACCGGCGATAAAGGAGCTGCTCCGGTCATGCAGACAGGGAGTAATAGATTGCATTATCGTAAAGGATTTGTCACGTTTTGGACGAAATTATCTGGAAGTTGGAGATTATTTGGAACAAATTTTCCCGTTTTTGGGTGTTCGTTTTATCAGCATCAATGATGGGTTTGACAGTAAAGATTTTTTTGGACAGACGGGTGGAATGGATGTCGTTTTCAAGAATTTTATCTATGAGTTGTATAGCAGAGATTTGTCTGAAAAGGTAAAAAGCGGAGTTATAACCTGCATGAAAAGGGGCGAATACTACGCAGGTTGTATGGTGTATGGCTACCAAAAGTCATCAGATGGGAAAAGAATGGAAGTTGACGAGGGTG
>ULMK01027526.1_pt1 | contig 10687 bp, 11 predicted proteins | sample 1951621 | NCBI WGS metagenome assembly ULMK01 (sample SAMEA4835547, study PRJEB28245) | human gut metagenome | biome: gut microbiome; material: fecal sample | place: Denmark | collected 2008
ACACAATGCACTTCCCACGAAATTGTGGTGAGCAAAAAATAAGGACTACTTTTCAGCAGCCCTATCAATCTTTATCAAGAAACTTTGAAAAATCTTCATCTATATCTGAGAATAAACTTTTTAAGTCGCCTGCCGCTTTACCTGCACGTTGGAAGAGAGTCATTGACTGAGAGGATTCTTTTAGATATTGCTGATAACTTGCTAAATCCTTTGTTCCATACTTTGTATCCTGTAAAAAAGAAATGAGGGTTTCATCGGCTAGTTTACTTTGTTTAATAAAGTTATCAAAACCACCATCAAAGGATAAACTATTACTTATAATTGTAGATAAGTTTTTCCCATTCTTCTGATATTTATCAAAGAATTTAGTAGCTTCTTCGCTTGCTTCTGCAATCCCTTTTTTTGCTTTAAATAAGTCAACAACTATACCAGACCATCCACTATCTTTGTCGTATTGTACTGCCTAAAACAATATGATATAATATAATAAGTAATTGCTTCTGACAATTTTAAACTTATTATACGGGAGGTATTATTATGGTAATGTGGTGTGATATTTGTGGAGCAAAATTGGAAAATGGAGAAACTTTATCTGAGTGTCCAGAATGCTTATGTCCTTTTGAAAATGTTGATAAAAATTCTCCAAGAAAAGAATTTAAATCACCAATACCAGATGGTAATTTGGTAAAAGCAATTTCTACGGATGAAAACTTTATGAAAGCAATGACTGAATTATATGAGAACGATCCAATCGAATACCAACTCAAAATGAGTCAATTCAAGGCTAATTTGAAACAACAGGAGAGTAGTAAGAAAATAGAAGAAGACAAAGATGTTATCCATTGTCCTAAGTGTAATTCAACAAATATCCAAACCATAAATCGTGGTTATTCGTTTTGGACAGGATTTCTTGGTTCTGGTTCTCCACGTAATGTATGTCAAAAATGCGGATATAAGTGGAAACCGTGACAGAACTAATGTTCCAACTTTACTTATTTGGTGATTTATGGTAAAATATTCCTATAAAATATAATGTACAAGGGAGGAATTTTACTATGAGTTCAGAACAAGCAAAGCGATTAGCACACGAATTAACAATTGAATACCTTAGAGTAAATCTGGGATATTTAAAAGATGTAAGAGAAAATATTCCTAAAATGGTAGATCAAATTGCAGATGTAAATAAACGTTTCTATGACGCAATTATTCATCATGAAACATTGTCGGACTTATATTAAGAAATAGAGGTGGGAGTTACCCACCTCGTTTTTATTTAGAGTGATTTGTTACAGGCATATCTTTTTCAAATCTATTCATAATACAATTAAAAAGATATCTTGTTTCAGCAATGCTTAACTTATTTTCGGAAATAGCATTTACAAATTGTGATTCTAATTTATAAAATGTATCTCCTGTAAAAATTTTCTCTGGTAATTCTTTTTCAATAACTGCGTTTTCAAACATAATTTTTCCTCACTTTCGTAATAATTTAGGTTATTCCGTCATATAAGAGTAGTGATAGATTGCTACTCTTTTTATTTTGAATAAAACAACGAAAAAGACCGCCCTTAGCACGGGCAATCCTTAATTGAATGTTTTATAATATTACAAGTTGTAAGTGGGTACAAACAACTTTACTGACATCTTTTGTATATTATTAAACTCAATTATTTTCTTTTGTCAACCAAAAAATCATAAATCTCCACTGTAAAGAAAGCAACCAAAATGAGATTGTTTGGACTTTTTGGCGCAGGAGATATTGGAAAGACATGGAAATGTAATAATTGTGGGAGTAAGTGGTAGAAAACATCTAAGAGAGGTCTACGGCAAAACACCGTAGTCCTTTTTTATTATATATAATAAGGAAAGGAGACACACAATGCAAGTATTAGATAGATTAAAATTGGAGTTATCCAATCAGCAGTATTTTTCTGATGGTGAATATATTCAGTTCCTTATGGAGAACAATCTGAAACCAACAGACACATATGTAAAAGCGGATATGCAGAAGAATTTACTGCTCACAGTAATTGATATATTAGAAGCAGTCGCAAATGATATTGATGTTATGCACAGCATCAGTACAGAATTTGCCGATATTGGACAGGCATATCAGTTTATAGAGGTGCGAATTTCACAGGTAAAGGATAAGATTGCGTCTATTCCTGAACCAGACGAAAATTATTCGTGCTTTTCGCTGATGTATACGAATGGCAGAAGTAATGACAACACACGTAAACTTTCTGTCATTTCAAATGATACTATTGACGAATGGTTTAATGAATAAGGGGGATATGATGGATATTACAAGACAATATTTAGATGAAGTCGGTGCGAAACATATTGTTGATACAGTAAAATCGCTTATCAAGAATATCAATCCAACTGTTGATCTGAGCGATTATGCTACGACAAAACAGTTGACAGATGCTATAAAGGCGATTGATTTAAGCGGATATATTACAAAGAAACAGTTATCTGACGCATTGGAAGGTGTTACAGGTGGCACAGGAATTAAAGGTGATGATGGTGTCGGCATTTCCAACGTAAAGTTAGTAAATTATGAACTCATTGTCACCCTTACTGATGGCACAGAACATAATCTTGGTAATGTGCGTGGCGAAAAAGGTGCAGACGGACAGCAAGGCATCCAAGGCGAGAAGGGAGAAAAAGGAGATACAGGTGCTAAAGGTGCAGATGGTACAAATGGTGTATCACCGACTATTACAGTGACAGAAACAGCCACAGGACATACTATCACTATTACGGATGTTAATGGTACACAGAGTTTTGAAGTCCTGAATGGTAAGGATGGATCAAGTTCTACTGGTGGTTCAACAGATGCACCTACAACGGAAAAGGGCAAATCTGCTATTAGTGGTTCGGATTCATTACGGCTTGGAAGTTCAAAATCATGGACTGGTACATTCACGACTGCAAATGGAGATGCTGTGTCAGATGTCACAGGTGTTTGGACTATATCAGATTGTACCTTTGTATCAGACATTACAAAGACCATTGATGGCAATAAGATTACTCTTAAAGTCGATAATGACAATGATGTGGGCGGATCATTTACATTGAATTTTGCTGATGCTGATGGAAAATATGAACCATCTTCACAGGAGATTAGTATTGTAGATGGATTCTAAATTGAGTTGACAGGGACTATCCTCATAGTGTATTATAATAAGCAAGTAATAGATAGTTATGCGAAATTGAATTAAGAAAGTCAAATGAGTTTCTTGATTATAAGGGAGTTGCTCTCAGGTGGTAGAGCACTTGACTTTTAATCAAGTTGTCCGGGGTTCGAGTCCCCGATGCCTCATTAAGTGAAAACCGTACAATTGACGAAATATCGTTGGTTGTGCGGCTTTTTTTCTATGTCATTCTGTGTCATTTTGTTAGTCGAGTAAAAGTCGAGAATACTGGATAATTTTTGGAAGCAAAAATGCCAGAGCGTTTTTCGAATTTTAATACTTTAAAGTAGTTGGTTACAATTTGTAACAAACTGAAAATTTGGGACACATCTACAGTAGAAAAATACCATTTATCATTTATAGATAAAATAATGTTCTTTCAATATTTGAGTTAGTACAATAAAAAAATAAACATCATTTTTGAGCAAGTGCCAAAAGGGAATCCTGCAACACTTTTGAAAAGTTGACGTTATGTGTTTCTCCGTAGGTATTCAGCCATGCGGGAATGGTGATATTTTTTCGCACTGTTTTGGATCTGTATTTTTCAGAGTAGGAATTCATGTCCAGTACAAGTAGAGAGATAAAACTGTCATTTTCCAAGGCAATATCTTTTTGATTACTTGGAGCAGGGATATCGTTTCCTTCCTCAAGTTCTTCAAGGATCCAGCCACTGGCGGCATCGGTGCCATGTTCAATTGCATGAATAAGAGAATCATTATACACACTGTGCGCATAAATGGCAAGAGAATACGTATAATGCACATAAAAAAGTATTTTTGTTGTGTAAAAAAATACGAGATGTTATAATTATAACGTAGATATGAAAGAAATGCAGAGATTCCTTAATAGAGAAGCTGAAAAGGGAAGTTCTGAGTATGAAGCGCTGAAAGCATTGGTGGAGATTTTGGAAATTGAGTTCCCCGAACTAAAAAGAGAGGCGGAATAAATTAATTATATATTATGATATTGAATTGTTGATAACAATAGTACAATCCTCGGATTCTGCCATAGGATAGAATCCGGGGATTTGCTTTCAATCGAATAGAGAGAAAATATTTATTAATTCTGTTCTGATGAACTCGTGTAACCGGTTACGCTTACGGTATTATCACATGATAAATTTGTCAACGAAGGACAGTTTGAGACATCTAATGTGGTCAGTTTAACAGAGTATAGAGATTAAAAAATAGATAATACCAATATTACCTCAATGCCTTGTTTTTCCATTTTCCTCTTAAGTAGAAAATGGTTGTCATTATGGCTCCGATTAACCAAGAACACAAAAGGGAAATGAAGACACATTCTTGGCGTCCATTTGGGAACGTTGCACTTTTGGTAAAATGAGCGATACCATAAGCAACCGGAACACGGACTACTATTGTAGTAAACAAGGAAATCCACATCGGTGTCATTGTGTCACCTGCACCACGCATTACTCCGGATAAACTTTGTGTTACGGCCATTGCGATATATCCTGCTGCGATAATACCCATCATGCGTCGGCTTAAATCAACAAGTTCAGTTGTTGCGGTGAAAATTCCCATTAATTGCCTTCCAAAAATTAGAATTAAACTGGTTATAAAAGTTGTTGTCAGTACAGCAATAAGTGTTCCCTGTTTTGCACCTTTTGTAACACGATCGTTTTTTGCCGCTCCTATGTTTTGACCGGAATAGGTGGTCATTGCTGTTCCAAAGGAAAAATTTGGAAGCATAGCAAATCCATCTACACGCATTACAATTACATTTGCGGCGATAAACATTTCACCAAAACTATTTGTAAGAGATTGTACAATAATCATTGCCATGGAAAATACTGCCTGAGTAAGACCGGACGGTACACCAAGACGAATGATATTTTTTCCGTATTTTCCATTCCATTTTAAGTATTTTCTATTCAAATCAAATAAGTCTTTCATTTTTGATAAACGAATCAAACACAATATTGCAGAAACTGCCTGTGCAATAACGGTTGCCAGTGCTACACCATTGACACCCATTCCGAATTTTGCCACAAAAAGCAGATCTAATATAATGTTGATAACTGTCGATACCAGAAGATATACTAAAGCAGAAAAGGCATCCCCCAATCCTCTTAATACCCCACTTAAAATATTATAAAAAGCACATCCTGCAATACCTAAAAACATAATTTTCAGATACGAAGTACACCAGTCAATGATGGTGTACGGAGTTTGCAAAAGTTCCAATAGCGGACGTACAACAACCAGCGCCAAAAACATAATAAATATGCTGGAAATTGCTGTCAGTAAAATACAGTTTCCAATAGTATAGGAGAGATCTTCTCTTTGTTTTGCACCAAAATACTGTGCCACCATAATACTTGCCCCCATACTGATACCGATAAACAGAACCAGAAGCAGATTCATAATCGGTCCCGCACTTCCTACAGCCGCCAAGGCATTGTCGCCTACATATTTTCCTACTACAATGCTATCTACAGTGTTATACAACTGTTGTGCAATGTTTCCAAGTAACATCGGAATTGTAAATGCAACGATTTTTTTCCATGGTGTTCCCACGGTCATATCTGTTGCTTGAAATAGTTTTTTGAATTGTTCCATTTTAATTGCCCTCTTCTTATTATGATTTCTCCCACCCTGATTTTTGTTCTTCGAGAAATTTTTTCATACGCTGAATTTTTGATCAAATCATTGAGATTTCCGCCAAATCTGGCAAAATACGGTTCCATCAGCGGACGATATACTGCAACATATTCCTCATAAACTGTATTTATTAAACCTTATATAAGTAGTATAACATAGAAAAGATTATAATTCTACTAAAATAAGCGGTAGAATTACTTAGAAACTGTAAATGGCAGACTTTATATGGACGACGTGGGAAATATGTGTTAAGATGGGTAGTAGACTAGGAGGAAATACGATGAAGAATATTATTTTTGATGTAGGCGATGTGCTTTTAGAATACCGCTGGAAAGATATGCTGGTTCAGGATTACGGAATGACCGAAGAACGCGCAGTGCAGATTGGAAAGTCGATGTTTGACGATCCGCTCTGGAGTGGTCTGGATCTTGGAAACTCATTGGAAGAAACAATTTGCAGATACGAGAAAAAATATCCGGAATATGCAAAAGAAATCCGGTGGTTTTTGACGCATGGAGAATATATGCATGTAAAGCGTCCGGAAGTATGGGAAAAAGTACATGAATTGAAAAAAGCAGGATATGGTATTTATCTACTATCAAATTATTCGGAGGATTTATTTACGAAACACACAAAAGGAGCCTCTTTTTTGAATGACATTGATGGAAAAGTGGTTTCTTATCAGATTCATGAGATCAAACCAAATTCAAAAATTTATCTGTATTTACTTGATAAATACAATTTAAAAGCAGACCAGTGTCTGTTTTTTGATGATCGCGAACAAAATGTAGAAGGCGCAGAAAAACTCGGGATTCACGCGATTCGTGTAGAATCGCAAGAACAGCTTTTAGGGAAATTGGAGAAATTATTATGTGGAAAAAAATGATGGAATTAAAACAGCAGATACAAAGTGAATATATCAAAAATAAAAAACAGTCCGACCGTATGTCGAATACGAAACTGATCGTATTCGCTGCGGCTGTTTTTGGTTTCGTCTTGGGAGCTGTATTTGAACCCATAAAATTACTTTGCTATTTTTTGGCAATTCTTGTGACAGTTTGTTTTATCATCTTACTGGCAGTTCATTCTAGGTTGTTAGAAAAATGTGAAACAGAAGAAAAACAGTTGCAGATCATAGAGAAATACGAAAGCAGACGAAATGATGACTGGCAGAGTTTTACAGACGATGGCAGCTCATTTATCACAGAAGAAAATAAAGATCTTATGGACTTAAATATACTTGGAAGTCATTCCTTGTTTCAATGGTTAAATATCGCGTACACAAAAAGCGGAAAGCGCAAACTCATGAAACAGCTTACGAAAACAGAGTTTGATGAAACTTCGTGGAAGCAGACGCAGTGCGCTGTAAAGGAAATGACAGAGCATCTCTTATTTGGCATAAAATTTCAGGCAATCTTATCGGAAATACGGAATATCCACAAACTTGATCTGGAAGAAAAGAAATTGTACCCGTCGGAATGCAAAAAGCCGGAATGGATTTCTATTATCATGGGAAGCGTGTTTGCACTTGCCATGCTTGTTAGTCTTGTGCTTGGATTGTGTGAAATGATATCGTTTGGGACAGCAGGAATTATGCTCTTAATATGTCTCTGCAACCTTTGCATATTCTCCTATTTTCATGGGGCTGAATACGAAGAAATAGAAAAATGTATCCGTGCATTTGGAAAAATGGAGAGGTTAATTTCTTTTGTTTCGGAAGAACAATTTAAGGAAGATGTGGTGTGTCAGTATCAGGAAAAAATACGCCTTGGAAAAATGACAATGCACAGAATCAGTAAGATTGCATCGCTTTATTATGCAAAAGAAAATATGTTTTCAAATGTATTATTTAATGTTGTATTTATTTTAAATCCATTGCTTGTTTTTTTATATCGAAATACAATGAAAGAAGGAAGTGCTATCCTATATGACACAATGGAAAGCATCGAAAAAATAGAATTATTTATAGCACTCGCAGGGGTTGCCTGGGTGAAAGATACGGTATGTATGCCGAAAAAAATAAAAGAGATTTCATTTTCAGCAAAAAATATGAAACATCCCTTACTTACGGAGTCAGAATGTATCGCCAATGATTTTTCCTGCGGAGAAGAAATTGTTATTATAACCGGTTCGAATATGAGCGGAAAGTCTTCTTTTATGCGGATGATTGGAGTAAATCTTGTTTTGATGTATGCGGGAGCTTATGTAAATGCGGAAAAGTTTTGTGCACCGTTTATGCGAATCTTTACATCAATCGGTGTACAGGATGATATTAGCCGAGGAATCTCTACGTTTTACGGAGAACTTCTAAGGATAAAAAAAGTGCTGGATTATGCCGAAAATACAGCGGAAAATGAGGTTCCTTTCATCGTATTTATCGATGAAATTTTTAAGGGAACAAATTACAATGACAGACTTTTTGGTGCCAAAGCGGTTGTGCACAAATTGGCAGAAAAAAGTTGTATCACGTTTATTACAACACATGACTTTGAACTGTGTGAAGTGCCGGAAAAGAAAGTGAGCAATTATCATTTTACAGAAAATTACGACGGAGATCTGATCGTATTTGATCATAAAATCCGATTCGGCCAATGTAAGACAACGAATGCACGTTATCTGATGGAACGCATCGGTGTGCTTTCTCCTTCAAATTGACGCATGCGGCGCAGCAGGTATTTGTATTTATACTGAATGGCAGTCATTTCATAGATGCAGCTATCGACCAGATCCGGGTCATTAACATTGTCAAAATTGGAGTGGGCGATGGCTAGCGATGTTTTTACCTCTTCTATTTCGCGGAGCAACTCCTGCTTCGCTTGATAAAGGGAATCTTTTTTTCTTCTCATAATTTCCTCATTTCCCGCGTATTTACGCGCTTATCAAATAAATTTTATAGTAGGAGTATAACCATTCTCGAAAAAAAAATGCAAGTTTTTAAAAAAAGTTGTTGACAGAAATCGATACTTCGTGCTAGTATATGAATCACAACAAATCGAGGGGGTGACAACATCGAAAATCAAGTGATGATTTTCCTTGTGTTGTTGCCGGCTGCAATCTGTGATCTATATTGCTATCGAGTTCCCCATATAATAATTATTATGGGACTTGGCCTAAGTTTATACCATAATTTTATGGTGTATGGGCTGTTTCACGGGGTGATATATTTTTCAGTAGGCTGTATCATTCCTCTTATCGTCTGTAGTTTCTTTTATTTGCTTCGGATGCTCGGAGCTGCAGATATCAAATTAATTTCCATTATTAGTAGTTATTATAGTTTAGTTTTTAGTGCCCGTGTAGTGTTTTACGCACTGCTGGCCGGTGCTTTATTTTCTACACTCAAGATTCTCAGGAAGCGGAATTTATTTCGCAGATTCCTATATTTTTCAAGTTACATAAAACAGGTTTACAGAGAAAAAAGGCTGATTCCTTATTATGCATCGGCAAATTGGGAGAAAGAGGCAGTAATACCTTTTTCCGTCTGCATTTTGTTTGGGTACTGCATTTGTCTCTGTATCGCTTCATAGGGAAAGGTGGAACATGTATAAAATTTGTTATATTTATCTAAGGGATTCCGAATACGCGACACAGTTTGTCACATATTTTCGGCAAAAACTCCCAAAACAAGTGGAAATTAAGATGATATCCGAGAGACAGGAACCAATGGAAATTTCCGAAGCAGCCATTGTGATTTCTGACGACAGACAATTTTTGGAAGAATTTAGCAGGAAAGGAATATATCTTTCGAGTCAGCCAGTGACAGATAAGGAAAATGAAATATTTATGTACCAAAAAAGAGAGAGAATCTGGCAGAATTTCTGTGAGATTACAAAAATGGAACAGAAAATAGAAGGAAAAAGGAGGAAAAAGGGGCGGATCTGCTGCATTTTTTCGCCGGAAGGAGGAGAAGAAAAAACCAGACTTGCCCTGCAGGAGGCATTGGAATGCTCGAAATATTTGAAAGTGCTTTATATCAGTATGTGTGGTGTCCCGGTATTTTTTCCGGAAGAGCTAAAGGAAACGCCATCCATTTTTCATCAGGGACTGGCAGAATGGATTCTTGCCGCGGAAAATGGGAAAGCGGAAGAATCGCTTCAGTCGCTTGCGTATTCTTATGGAAAAATATCTATCCTTGCGCCGGTGGCGCATTATAAAGATCTACTGGATTTTAGTCTTCAGGAGATTGAAAGCATGATGGAGGGACTGCGGAAACAATCCTTGTTTGACCGGGTGATTGTGGAAGTTGGGCAATTTTTTGAATATACATTTCATCTTCTTGATCAGGCAGATGAAATTTTAATGCCGCTGGAGGATGGGTTTTTAGCGGCAATTCGAAGACATGTTTTGCGGGAATACTGCATTGCAGAAAAAAAGGAGGCTGTTTGGGACAAGATTTCGTTTTGCGAGGTGACGTTTCCAAAGGTAAAAAATGTAAACGAAATGAAGGATCATCTACTGGGAGGTGAAAACGATGGACAGAATAAAAGAAAAAATTCGTGAAAGGGTATTGCAGCAAGTGCCTACCGGCGTAGATGTCGATGAGAAATATCTTGCAGATGCGATTGACCGGGTGATCACAGAAATCGGACAGGAGCAGTACATGCGTTTTGGCGATCGAAAGAAGATGCGCCGCGAAATTTTTAATTCGATGCGAAAGCTGGATGTGCTGCAGGAACTAATTGAAACTGACGAAATTACGGAGATTATGATCAATGGACCGGATCATATTTTTGTGGAGAAGGAAGGGCGGTTATACGAAACCGGTTTAACATTTGAGTCGGTGGAGCGACTGGAGGATATTGCTCAGCAGATTGCATCGGAAGGAAACCGCATCGTCAATGAGTCGGTTCCAATCTTGGATGTGCG
>ULMK01038095.1_pt1 | contig 10442 bp, 8 predicted proteins | sample 1951621 | NCBI WGS metagenome assembly ULMK01 (sample SAMEA4835547, study PRJEB28245) | human gut metagenome | biome: gut microbiome; material: fecal sample | place: Denmark | collected 2008
CCTGGCCGTTAACTGTTACAGTAAATTTTCTCATTGTCTTTCCTCCTAAATGATTGTACTTTCAACTTTCAATTAGAACTGCTGAGTGCCGGAAACACCTGCAAGACGAGATGCAGAGGTCCAGCCACTTCTAGCTGCCGGGCGGATGGAGACGATTTCGCCGCCACCCATAGCAACGATTGCAGCAGCGATTGCTGCTACAACTGCACCATTGTCAGCTGCTTTCGGAGCTACTGCTCTAGCTGGAGCTGCCTTCTTCGGAGCTGCTGCCGGTGCCGGTGCTGCGGACTGATTGAGAGATGAACGTACCTGCCAGATCATGATCAGCGCTACTACTGCTACGATAGCAGCAAATACCGCGATATACATAACTGTGTTGTTATCCATCTGTACCCATCCTTTCAATTAGAGTTTTTCTTGCAGCAAATATTACAGCGGAATGTTGCCGTGTTTCTTTGCTGGATGTACTTCGTGCTTGGAAGCAAGCATCTTCAGTGCATTGATGATTGTCGGACGAGTGTTTCTCGGATCGATAACTGCGTCTACATAGCCACGTTCAGCAGCTTTGTATGGAGTTGCGAATTCTTCGACGTATTCAGCTGTACGCTGTTCTTTGTTCGGGTCTTTCTTGAAGATGATGTTTGCAGCGCCTGCAGGTCCCATAACAGCGATTTCAGCGGTTGGCCAAGCGAATACCTGATCAGCGCCCTGTTCACGGGAGCACATAGCGATGTAGGAACCACCGTAAGCTTTACGGAGGATCATGGTGATCTTCGGAACGGTTGCTTCGCAGTATGCGAACAGCATCTTAGCGCCGTGACGAATTACGCCGGCATATTCCTGCTGTTTGCCTGGCAGGAAGCCTGGTACATCGACAATGTTTACAACCGGGATGTTGAAGCAGTCGCAGAAACGGATGAAACGAGCGGATTTATCGGATGCATTGTAGTCAAGGCAGCCTGCCATGAATGCTGGCTGGTTTGCAATGATACCAACGGTCTGTCCGTCGAAACGTGCGAAGCAGGTAATGATATTCTTAGCGAATTCTTTAGCTACATCGTAGTATTCACCGTTATCTACAACGGATTTGATAACGTCATACATGTTGTATGGAGCGTTGGAGTTTTCTGGCATGATGGTATCGAGAGCCGGATCGGTTCTGGTCGGATCATCACCGGTTTCAACGATAGGAGCATCTTCCATGTTGTTGCTCGGCAGGAAGGAGAGAAGGTAACGAATCTGTTTAATGCAGTCTTCGTCGTTGTCGCAAGCGAACTGAGCTACACCGGAAGTACGGTTGTGGGTCATAGCGCCGCCGAGTGCTTCAGCGGTGATCTTTTCGCCGGTAACGGATTCAACAACTGCCGGGCCGGTCAGGAACATCTGGGATGTTTTCTTGACCATGTAAATGAAGTCGGTCAGAGCTGGGGAGTATACAGCGCCGCCTGCAGATGGTCCCATGATAGCAGAGATCTGCGGAATAACGCCGGATGCAATGGTGTTGCACCAGAAGATCTTGCCGTAGCCAGAGAGTGCATCGACAGCTTCCTGAATACGAGCTCCGCCGGAATCGTTCAGGCCTACGCAAGGAGCACCGACTTTGAGAGCCAGTTCATTTACGTGAACGATCTTAGCAGCGTGCATTTCGCCAAGGGAGCCGCCTTCAACGGTGAAGTCCTGTGCGAATGCGAATACGAGTCTGCCGTCAACGGTACCGTAACCGGTAACAACGCCTTCGCCCGGGAGATCTTTCTTTTCCTGACCGAAGTTGTGGCAGCGGGATTTTACAAGGGCATTGACTTCTACGAAAGTGCCTTCATCAAACAGAAGAGCCAGTCTTTCACGAGCAGTCAGTTTGCCTTTTGCATGCTGTTTTTCAACTTTCTTTTCTCCACCCATAGCCTCTACGTGAGCGAGGTTTTTGTGAAGAAGTTCAATTCTTTCTGCAACAGTTGCCATTCTTACACCTCCAAAAATTTTAGGGACCCCCGTGAGGGGGATGCCTTACCCCGATGGGCAAGGCATTTGCCATCATTCAATTAAGCCTTGAAGGATGGGCCGCCTGGGCGTTCTGTCAGTTCAAGCAGAAGGCCTGTAGCCTTTGGATGCAGGAAAGCGATGTGACAGCCGCCAGCACCGATACGATATTTCTTATCGATGAGCGGAACTTCTTTAGCCTGCAGGTCAGCAAGGCAAGCTTCGATGTCGTCGACACGAAGTGCTACATGCTGGAAACCATTCTTGCCGCCGTTTGCTTTTTCGATGAAACGAGCAATCGGGCCGTCCGGAGTGGTGGAACCCAGGAATTCGAGTTCGCATGCTTCGGTCTGAGCAGACGGTTTGAAGAAGCTGGTGGTTACATGCTGTTCTTCGACGGTTTCATCCGGAAGGGATGGATCCAGTCCAAGGATGTCTTTCATCTGCTGTTTGATCAGCTGAAGATCTTTAACAGCAACGCCTACATGGTCCACACAAAGTACTTTGAATGCCATAATAAACTCCTCCTTTAAAATTACTTGAATATTTTGCCTACAATGGAATCAACGACCGTGAACGGATCTGTCTTCCGTTCAAAGACTTGTTCCACGCAGTCACTAAATTCACCCGTCGAGGAAATATTTTCCTCAATATGACGGGAAATGCGATCGTGAATCATTTCCAGCATCTCGCTTCTAGCCCGTTCACGTCTTCTTTCTTCAAGGAGACCGGACTCTTCGAGGTACTTTCTATGTTCGCCCAGAGCTGCTACTACTTCGGCTACGCCCTGATCTTTGTTCGCGATCGTTCTCTCAATCGGAGGACGCCAGTTCTGAGCTTCGCCCAGATCAAGCATCATTTCGATTTCGACGTTCAAACGATCTGCGCCATCGCGATCACATTTGTTGATGCAGAATACATCACCAATTTCAAGGATACCTGCTTTGATAGCCTGAATATCGTCGCCTAGTCCAGGTACGAGCACAACAAGTGTCGTATCCGCATTTTTAACGATATCAACTTCTGATTGTCCTACGCCTACTGTTTCGATGAGAATGACATCGAGACCGAAAGCATCCATCAGTTTGACCGCATCTGCAGTCTTGCGGGAAAGTCCGCCGAGGCTGCCGCGCGTACCCATACTACGGATATAAACACCCTTATCCAAGGTCAGGTCGTTCATTCTGATACGGTCACCAAGGATGGCGCCGCCGGAGAATGGACTCGTAGGATCGATGGCTACGATACCTACAGTTTTGCCCTGCTTACGGAACTGCTTAATGAGGGCATCTGACAGTGTGCTCTTACCCGCACCAGGCGCACCAGTAATACCGATGACCTGTGCACGACCGGTATGGTGATAGATCTCTTTCATGACATCTTCAAATCCATCCCGTTCGTCTTCAACGATGGTAATTGCTCTCGCTAAGGCACGTCTGGATCCATTCCAAAAATCCTTCATAGAAAATTCCATGGATGCACCGCCTTTTCGAAGAGTAAATAATATAGTTGCAATGGGACTGAGTATCCCCCCAGCCCCATGCAAGCTACATTTCAACTAATAAACTGTCAAGCTAGTCAGTCTAAAAGTCGATTATTTTACGTTTTCTTTAATGAAGTCGATAACTTCTTTGGTTGGTGTGCCAGGAGTGAAGATAGCTTTTACGCCAGCTTCTTTCAGGCCTGGGATATCGGATTCCGGAATTACGCCGCCGCCAACTACGAGAACGTCGCCCATTCCTTTAGCCTTCAGTGCTTCAACAACTTCCGGGAAGAGGGTGTTGTGAGCGCCGGAGAGCAGGGACAGAGCTACAACATTAACGTCTTCTGCGTCTGCTGCTTCAACGATCTGTTCAACGGTCTGACGAAGACCGGTGTAAATAACTTCCATGCCTGCATCACGAAGTGCACGAGCAATAACTTTTGCGCCACGATCATGTCCATCAAGACCCGGTTTAGCTACCAGTACTCTGATACGTTTGTCTGCCATTGTAAATTACCTCCAGAAATATTTGAGTAATGTAATTATCTTTGCTTCAGGCTGCCCTTAGATTAGAGGGTGTTGTGCGGTTTGTATTCGCCGTAAACTTTACGCAGAACGCCGCAGATTTCGCCTTCGGTGCAGTATGCACGTACGCAGTCGAGGATGACTGGCATAAGGTTGACGTGGTCTGGGCCTTCAGCCGGAGTCTGAGCTGCTTTTTCAAGTTTAGCCAGTTCTTCAGCAACTTTAGCCTGGTCACGGTTTGCTTTATCCTGAGCGAGCTGAGCTTTCTTCTTTTCGCCAACGGATGCGTCAATCTTCAGAAGGCCGGTAACCGGTGGTTCTTCCATGGTGAATTTATTGACGCCAACGATGGTTCTTTCGCCGGATTCAACAGACATCTGCCAAGCGTAAGCAGCGTCCTGAATTTCTTTCTGGATGTAGCCTTTATCAATAGCTTCTACTGCGCCACCCATTTCATCGATCTTGCGGATGTATTCTTTAGCTTCTGCTTCGATAGCATTGGTCATAGCTTCAACATAGTAGGAGCCGCCGAGCGGATCAACTACGTCAGCCAGGCCGGATTCGTAAGCTACGATCTGCTGGGTACGCAGAGCGATGGTTACGGATTCAGTGGTCGGCAGAGCCAGAGCTTCATCGCGGGAGTTGGTGTGCAGGGACTGGGTTCCGCCCATAACTGCTGCAGCGGTCTGGAGAGCAACACGGATGATGTTGTTGTTTGGCTGCTGAGCGGTCAGCATGGAACCAGCGGTCTGGGTGTGGAAACGCAGTTTCATGGACTTCGGGTTTTCTGCATGGAATCTTTCCTTCAGAATGGTAGCCCACAGACGACGGGATGCACGGAATTTTGCAACTTCTTCGAGTACGTTGTTGTGAGCGTTCCAGAAGAAGGACAGACGGCCTGCGAATTCATCGATCTTCATGCCAGCTTTCAGAGCTGCTTCGATGTATGCGATACCATCAGCGATGGTGAATGCGATTTCCTGAGCAGCGGTGGAGCCTGCTTCACGGATATGGTAGCCGGAAATGGAGATGGTGTTCCACTTCGGTACGTTTACGGAGCAGTATTCGAAGATATCGGTGATCAGACGCATGGACGGTTTAACCGGGAAAATGTAGGTGCCGCGAGCTGCGTATTCTTTCAGGATATCGTTCTGGATGGTGCCGCGAAGAGCAGCTGCCGGAACGCCCTGTTTTTCAGCTACAGCGATGTACATAGCCAGCAGTACGGAAGCCGGTGCGTTGATGGTCATGGAAGTGGAAACTTTGCCGAGGTCGATGCCGTCGAACAGTCTTTCCATATCGTAGAGAGAGTCGATAGCTACGCCTACTTTACCAACTTCGCCAGCGGACATTTTGTCGTCGGAGTCATAGCCGATCTGGGTTGGCAGGTCGAATGCGCAGGACAGGCCGGTGCCGCCGTTAGCGATCAGGTATTTGTAACGTTTGTTGGATTCTTCAGCGGTGGAGAAACCAGCATACATACGCATGGTCCAGAGTTTGCCACGGTACATGGTCGGCTGTACGCCACGGGTGTATGGATATTCGCCCGGGAATCCGAGGTCTCTTTCATAGTCGAAACCTTCGAGATCGAGTGGGGTGTACAGGTTCTTGTGTTTCAGACCAACTCTTTCCGGATGTTTTGCGCACTGTTTTGCATAGGTGTCATTGTAAGCTGCAAGTTTAGCTTTCAGGGATTCGTTAGACATGAGTTCATCTTCCTCCTAAAAAAGTAAGTATGTAAAACTCTAGGAAGCTTTTCCTTGACTTCGGTGGCCGCGACTTTGTGTTCTTCTTACCACTTACATAGGATCTATCTTCCCAATGGAGTCACGCAAAGCCTTTGGCTGCTGCAGCGCTCATTTGAGTCTTCTTGCAGCAGCGATTGGGGACTCTTGCTGACCCATGTATTGACACTGTCGTGTGACAGATATCACCATAGGTAATTATACAGTATTATCTGTATTTGTAAAGCATTAAATGCCTTGCCTCATGCGGCTTCTTGAAGAATTAAATTATTTCTTGAAGTGCATGTCGCCGTTTTCAGCGAGGCTTTCATGGAATTTGAATGCTTCCTGAAGGAGATGCGGGGTCTGGCTTTCGCCGCAAGCTGCGCATGCTCTTTCGTAGTAGTCCATGAGCTGATCTCTGAAGGACGGATGAGCCACGTTGTTGATGATGACCTTTGCTCTTTCTTTCGGGGACAGGCCGCGAACATCAGCGACGCCCTGTTCAGAAATGAATACATGGGTATCATGTTCGGTGTGGTCAACATGGGAGCACATCGGAACAACTGCGGAGATCTTGCCGCCCTTAGCGGTGCTGTGGCAGAAGAAGCAGGACAGGAAGCCGTTACGAGCAAAGTCGCCGGAGCCGCCGATACCGTTCATCAGCTTGGTGCCGCTTACATGGGTGGAGTTTACGTGACCGTAGATATCCATTTCCAGAGCGGTGTTCATAGCGATGACGCCGAGACGACGAGCTACTTCGCCGTTGTTGGAGATTTCCTGCGGACGAAGGATGATCTTCTTGCTGTATCTGTCGATGTTGTCGTAGAAGCGTTTCAGTCCATCCGGGGATGGGGAGAGGGAAGTACCGGAGATCATGTCGATCTTGTCTTTATCGATCAGGTCGAACATGCCATCCTGAATAACTTCGGTGTATACGGAAAGGTTCTTGAAGTCGGATTCTACGAGGCCATGGATAACAGCGTTTGCTACGTTGCCTACACCGGACTGCAGTGGGAGCAGGTTTTCCGGCAGTCTGCCATGAGCGACTTCGTTTTTCAAGAAATCGATCAGGTTGTTGCCCATTGCTTCTGCGTCGTCATCGAGCGGAGCCAATGCACGGGTAACGTCTGGCAGATCGCATGGAACGATAGCAACGATCTTTGCCGGATCGCATGGGATGTAAGGAGTGCCTACGCGGTCGCCAGCAGTTTTGATCGGAATCGGTTCGCAGTGCGGCGGGTTCTTTCTCATGTAGATATCAGCCATGCCAGCGAGTTCCAGCGGCTGGGTGGTGTTGACTTCTACGATGACTTTCTTAGCGGTATCTACGAATACCGGAGAGTTGCCGATAGCAGTGGTCGGGTACAGTTCGCCGTTCGGTCCGATCTTGCAGACTTCTACTACTGCGAAATCTGGGCCGGTGACACGTTCACCCTTCACGTTGGTGAAGAAGCCAGCACGGATCTGCTGAGCTACATGGGACAGGTGAAGGTCATAATAGTTGATGCTGCCTGCATTGATGGCTTTTCTGAGGTTGCCGTTGGTCTGGTATGGCATACGGTTTCTGATGCCGTTTACAGCGACCAGTTCAGTATCAATCTGGGAACCAGTAGAAGCGCCAGTCCATACGTCTACCTGGAATGGGGTTTCTTTCATACGTTCTGCGAGTTCATGCATGGTGATCTTCGGATAGCCACATGGGGTGAATCCGGAAATACCAAGGATGTCGCCTGCCTGAATCATAGCTGCTGCAGTTTTAGCATCACAGATTTTTGCTTTCAGATCTGCACTTTCAATTCTGCTAAGGAATTCGCTATCATTGGTGTCGATCATTACTATCATCCTCCCAAAAATATAAAAATATCAAAAGTCCAGTACCTCTTTGAGCTTTCTCTATGGTCTGGAGCTTTTTGCCTCATAAAAACACAGCCGTGCTTCCGAAGTATATAAGAAAAAGGAGTCCTTTCTGCTTTCCTATGACCGCATGTAAACATGTCTCATAACATCAGAAAAACTCCTCCTTGGTATCATCGGTCTCACCGACTGTATTTGTGACCTCTTCAGTCATCACTGTTATTATATCACACTTTTTTCGAAAGGTTCGTAAAAAGTAAGTTCTTTGTTTTTAAAATTCTCATAGGGATGTTATAAATAATTCCTATTAGACAAATCATCATTTATGTGACTCAGAGTCTACAGGCTATGAAAGCGATGATCCTCGCAGTGCAGGTTATAGAAATGGTACATGGGGGTGCCGCAAGGCCGCACCCGAAGGCTTCCCGCGAAGGTGATCTGTGAAGACCGGTGCATCGCTTCGGGCATCGCCGCCCCCTTCACGCTTCCCCCGATAACCACTCACCAGTCCCCGCTTCCCACACAAAGTGCAGAAAGGCTCCAGAAGCAGAAGGAGATCGAGCGTCCGAAGAGGACATGGTCGCTCATGCTGATGACGGCGATGGCCATGACCATGAGCAGGCCGCCAAGCCCCATCGTTCGCGTGAAGAGGCTGGCCTTGCCCCGATAGAGCTTCCAGCAGAGGAAACCTTGGGCGAAGAAGGTCAGAAGGAAGGCTGCTCCGCCTATGATGCCGACTTCGGCGAGCATATTGAGATACATGTTGTGCGCATGGAAGATGAGGACGTGCTCATCCTGAATAAAGAAGTTGTAGTCGGGATAGGCCAGATAATAGCTCCCCCACCCCACGCCGAGAAGTGGGTGCTCTTCGATCATGGCGATGGTGCTCTCCCACAGGGCAAATCGCAGGCCGACAGAGGTGTCCTCGCCGGAGAAAAGGGACAAGAAACGCTCGACCATCTGTCCGTGGTAGAAGAAGAGAACGAGAGGGATGAGGAAAAAAAGAAAGCCGAATCGCTTGTCATAGAAGAGAGTGAGTCCTAAGACGATGGCCGCAAGGCTCAGCCATGCGCCGCGTGAATAGGTCAGCGCAAGGCAAAGAAGCAGGACGAAGAGAATGATGGCAAAAGCCCATTTCCTTTTTTTCTGCCGCTCCCTGAGAAAGAAAGCAGTGAGGATGCTGATGATCATGACGGCATAGGCTCCGAGGAGATTCGGATTTTCCAGTGTCGAATACATGCGGCGCCGAAGGAGAGGAAATCTCTCGGGATCGACCCAGCTCTGCGCCGTCATATCAGCTGCCATGCCTGCCGCATTCGCATACTGGATGAAGCCATAGGCGGCCACGCAGATGGCTCCTGCCAAGAAGGCATAGAGCGCCTTCTCCTTTTCTCGCACGGAGGAAAGAAGAGAAAGGATCAAAAGGTAGATCGCGGCATACATCAATGGCTGGAAGGCCCAGTTCATGAGTGAAAAGGCAGGGTCGCGAGAGTGGAAGCCGGAGAAAAAGGCACACGCCAAAAAGACCGCCGGCAATCCCCAGAGGCGAGGGCGCACGCATTTCACTTCGCCTGTGGTGCAATGATTCACTGCCCAGAGAAGAAGGCATGGGAGAAGTGTCACGTAAAACACATAGGGATGAAGCGGCAGCAGAAAGAGTGTCGCATATAAAAGATTCTGGATGTTCTTTTTCGAAGCAAGGAATCGCATAGATGGGCTCCTGACGTGGGAAATGATATTTTTTCTATGATACTATCTCAGTATATCATTATATAGAATGAGAAACTGTTCAGCAATAGAGAATGGGAAAGGAGCAAGGTGGATGGGCGCCAGGTTTGCTCTTATGGCGCGCCATCCCCTAATCGCGGACGAAAAGAATGAGAAATAGCGGTGGCGGCTTCGCCGCAATATATAGGAGGCGATACCCAAAGGTTTCCAAGAGATCAGGTTTCCCATTTGCGCTTTTCTAACATGATTTGTTTGACCGCGAATGACAAAGATTTCTCGCTTCGCTCGAAATGACAATGCGAGAGAGTCTGACTTTTTCCAGTCACTAGTCACCGCCCCAACAAAAAACTCCCCTTTCGGGGAGTTTTTCTTCAAAGGCGCGATCAGAATACGGTCTTGACAGAGCCGCCGTATTTCTTTTCGATGAAGTCCTTGACTTCTTTGCTTGTGAGCGCTTTCATGAGCTTCTGGAGTTCCGGACGGTTTTCATCACCTTCACGGACAGCTACGATATTCGCATACGGGGAGTCGGAGCCTTCGCTGTAGATGGCACTCTTCGGATCGAGCTTTGCTTCGAGGGCGAAGTTCATATTGATGATCGCGATATCCGCATCCTCCAGGGCACGCGGAAGCTGCGGAGCTTCCAGTTCGGAGAATTCCAGGTTCTTCGGGTTCTCTGCGATATCCTGCGGGGTCGCGGTGATCGGAGCGCCTTCCTTCAGTTTGATGAGACCGGCAGACTGGAGGACGAGGAGGGCGCGGCCGCCATTGGTCGGATCGTTCGGAATGGCTACATGCGCGCCGTCAGCCAAGTCATTCAAAGACTTCAGCTTCTTGGAATACACGCACATCGGTTCGAGATGGACAGCTCCCAAGGATGTCAGCTTCAGGCCTTTGGATTTGCAGAATTCATCGAGGTACGGTTTATGCTGGAAGAAGTTCGCATCGAGGCTCTTATCCGCAAGGGCCAGGTTCGGCTGGACATAATCGGTGAATTCGACCATTTCGACCTTGACGCCTTCTTTGGCGAGCTTGTCTTTCACAACGCCGACGATCTCAGCGTGCGGTACAGGGGATACGCCGACCTTGATGGTGGTTTCTTTGGCAGCTGCGGAAGAAGCAGAGGATGCGGCTTTCTGATCACCGCA
>ULMK01025773.1_pt1 | contig 10440 bp, 12 predicted proteins | sample 1951621 | NCBI WGS metagenome assembly ULMK01 (sample SAMEA4835547, study PRJEB28245) | human gut metagenome | biome: gut microbiome; material: fecal sample | place: Denmark | collected 2008
AGAAGGACATCCGGATAAGCTCTGCGACCTGATCGCAGACAGCATTCTGGACGCGTGTCTGAAAGAGGACGAAAATTCCAGAGTGGCCTGCGAGGTGCTGGCGACCAAAAGGAACATCATTGTGGCAGGAGGAATCACCAGCCGATTTGAGCCACAGGTGTTTGAAATCATCAAAAAGGTGCTGGAGAGTGCAGGCTATGAAGCAGAGGAAATCCACATGGATGCCCTCATCCACAAACAGAGTCCGGATATCGCCGGGGCAGTGGAGAGATCCAGAGAACGAAGGGCAGGGACTGTTTCTGTTCAGAGCGGACTTGCCAGCGGTGCCGGGGATCAGGGCATCATGATTGGTTACGCCTGCGATGAGACACCGCAGCTTATGCCGATGCCAGTGGTTCTGGCGAACCGCATTGTAAGGGAACTGTCTGCAAGCCGTAGAAGCGGATATATCACGGGAATCTTGCCAGATGGAAAGGCGCAGGTGACCGTGGAGTATGAAGATGACAGACCTGCCCGGCTGGATACCGTCATTGTGTCCTGCCAGCATGAAAAGGAAAAATCCCTTCGGAAGCTGGAGCATGAGATCCGGGAGAAAGTGTTACGCCCGGCACTCCGTATGCTGCCACCGGATGAGGATACCAAGATCCTGATTAACCCATCGGGCAGATTTGTGTGCGGAGGTCTGGATGCAGACACCGGACTGACCGGAAGGAAACTAATGGTGGATACCTACGGCAGCCTGGTACCGCATGGCGGCGGTGCATTCTCCGGGAAGGATTGTTCCAAAGTTGACCGTTCCGGGGCATACATGGCCCGTTACATCGCCAAAAACATGGTAGCTGCCGGACTTGCCAGCCGATGCCAGGTGTCCCTTGCCTATGCCATTGGGGTTGCCCAGCCAGTCATGGTGCAGGTGGATACCTTTGGAACGGGAAAGATCTGTGCGGATGACTGCCTCGCCGCAGCGATCCCTCTGGTGTTCGGGCTTACCCCAAGCCAGATCTGTGACACCCTGCACCTGAAGCGGCCAATCTACCGACAGAGTGCGGTGTTCGGGCATTTTGGAAGAAAGGAATTCCCGTGGGAGAAAACGGATAAGGCAGAGCAGCTCCGGGATACCGTGATGTAATGCCGTGGATTCCGGAAGAAGAAATCAAACGTGCAAGGGAGATCACTGCCATTGAATACCTGAAGAAATATCAGCCAAACCGTCTGAAAAAATCTTCAGCCAGAAATGAATGGGAGCTGACAGAGCACGACAGCTTTAAGATTAACGAGCAGACCAGCCAGTGGCACTGGAAATCCAGAGATATCGGGGGCACCAGTGCTTTAAATTTCCTGATTCATGTAGACGGGTGTTCTTTTCTGGAGGCAGTGCAAATGCTGAAAGATGAGTATCCCACCTATATCCCTCCTCCAGTGGAAGCAAAGCCAAAGAAGCCATTTGTCCTGCCTACGGCCAGCCCAGACTGCCGCAGGGTGTTCCGCTATCTGAAAGAGCGGGGCATCAGTGGCGAGGTCTTACAGCGGTGTGTTCATTTGGGAATCTTATATGAGAGTCTGCCCTACCACAATGCCGTGTTCATAGGACGGGATGAAAACCAGGTGGCAAGATATGCTTTCCTGCGTGGGATTTACGATGCCAGCGGAAAGTCTTTTAAGATGGAACAGGCCGGAAGTGAAAAGGCATACGCTTTTTGTGTTCCGGCGAAATCGGGATGCAGACGGGTTGCTGTTTATGAAGCCTGTGTGGATGTGCTTGCCCACATGACATTGGAACAGAGACAGGGAAGCCGGGATAAGTACCGTCTGGAGCTTGGCGGGATCAGCGCACCAAAAGAAGGGCAGAGCCAGCGGAGCATGAAAAAGCCGCAGGCATTGGAACATTTTCTGTCCCAGCACCCGGAGATCACCGAGATCGAAGTGTGTACCGACAATGACTTTGCCGGACGGTGGGCGTGTGAACATATCCGAAAAGCCTACGAGGGAAGCTATCGGATCATCGAGAACCTGCCGGAAATCGAAGGGGCAGACTGGGCAGACATGGCAAAAATGGCTGCCCGTACACCGGAGAAACGGCAGAATAGGGAAGCGAGGTGATGCTTTGAAAGATAAAATAGAAGTGGAAATGCTGTCACCTCTGATGGCAGAGTTTATTCCGGACTATTCAGATATTGTGAATCTGGATGATGCGGAGCCATTGGAAGGATCTGACCTGGTGCAGTATCAGACATCCATCGCAGAAAAGGTTGACGAGATCAATCGGCTCGGTATGCCTGACAACCAGCTATGCAACCTGATCGATTATTTTGACCAAAACAAGGACATTAAGGAAAAAGTGGAACGCATTACAATGGAGGTAAAGGAACAGGAGGGCGTTTTATATGGCTGTGCAAACCTGACACTCCGGGAGAATCTGACACCAGAGGAATACCGTGTGGTGGGGCAGTATCTGAGAGGGCAGTACAGCGATGGCTGGGGAGAAAGTCTGGAACAGCGGGAGATCAAGGTAGACGGTGGTGAATTATACTTACATTTCTATGTTGGTGCCGGCTCGGATTTCCAGATACAGGTGAAAGCACCAGAAAACGAGATGCAGGAAAAGCAATCGAAACCAAAGCCGTCCCATCTGAAGCTGAAACTCTTAGGGCATGACGGAAATATTTTCTCAATCCTTGGCGATGCCTCAAGATTGCTCAGATGTGCCGGGATGTCCGAACAGGCCAACGAGATGGCAGACCGTGTCCACAAGAGTGGCAATTATTATGAAGCACTGGGAATCATCAGCGAATATGTGGAAACCGAACTGTCGGATCACCATGAACCGCCCAGAACGCCGAGAAAAGAAATACCGAAAAAAGAGGATACCTGCCGATGAGCAGTTCCCTAAAGAAAAGCACTTCCAGAGAAATCTGGAAAATAAGCGACCGAAAGGATGATGCCTATGGGAAATACCCTGAAACTTGAAGATCTTTTAAAACCGGCCTGCCTGCCGGATGAGTCTGCCGGAGGGGAGAACTGGCGTATCCTGCATGGGGATACCTTAAAGCTGGTAAAAGGATTCCAGCCGGGAATTTTTGATGCAGTCGTGACCGATCCGCCTTATGCGTCTGGGGGAACCAAGCAGAATGAACGCAACCGTACCACTAACCAGAAGTACAGCAGTATGAAAGCGGAAAACGCCCTGCCGGATTTTGATGGGGATAATAAGGACCAGCGTTCCTGGACCCACTGGATGGCAGAATGGCTGTACGATGTGCGGAAAGCCTGCAAGAGAGGGGCTACGATCTGCCTCTTTATTGACTGGAGACAGTACCCGTCCATTACCGATGCCCTTCAGTGGGCAGGCTGGATCTGGAGAGGAACCGCAGTCTGGGACAAGGGAAACTCCCGTCCGCAGAAAGGCAGGTTCCGCCAGCAGGCAGAGTATATCGTGTGGGGAAGCAACGGCCCGATGCCGATCAACCGCCCGGTGTCCTGCCTTCCGGGTGTGTTCCGTTATGGAAATCCACAGAACCGCATCCATGTGACAGAGAAGCCGCTCCAGCTGATGAAGGATGTCATCCAGATCTGCGAGCCGGGCGGCCTGATCTTAGATCCGTTTGCCGGAGCTGGTACTACCATCCTTGCGGCGGCAGAGTCAGGCTATCAGGCGGTCGGCATCGAAGTGACGGATGTGTATTATAAGCTGGGAAGCGACCGTGTTCGCATTGCACTGGAAGCATTGGAAGAAGCGGAAAACGAAGAATCGCAGTAACTGGATGTCTGCCAGACATCTGAAAAAAGAAAGAAAAGAATCCAGATGTCCACAAGACATCCACAGAGCCAGAATGCTTTGTGGGTGTTTTTTAGATCATGCCGGACAGAGGTAAACTGTCCGGTCAGGAAAGGAGATGGTCGTATTGGAACAGGCACTTGCTTATGTCTGCTGTTCTGCAGAAGAGGGAAAGACCAAAGTACAGCGGTACTGCAGGAAAATCTACGAATTGGGATATGTGCCGATCTGCCCGCAGTACAGCTTTTCCCCATTCCTTGATGATGGGGACGCAGAGGATATGCAGGCCATGCGGAGAATGTCCCACCAGATCTTAAGGCGGTGCAGGATGGTGGTCGTCTGCGGAAAAGAGACCACCGGGACGATGAACACGGAGATCAGCATGGCTGACAGACTCCATATCATCTGTACCACACTGGATGGGTTGAGCAAAATCAAGGAAAATGAATGATTCAGAAAAACGACTGGTTCAGAGGGGACGAAACCGGATGCGACTGGTTTTGCAAGCATAGCGTTTGGATATCCAAACGCACTTTGGGGAGAACCCCAATCCCCCATACCGAGCCGTAAACAGACGAAAGGAGAACGAAAAAATGTTGGGATTTATACTTGGCGCAATGACTGGAGGAGTAATGGGCGTTTTTGCAATGTGTCTTTTCATAGCTGGAAAGCGGGAGGACGAGGCGCTGGAGCGGTGCCGGATGAAACCAAAGGAGATCATTGACCACGGCGTGTGCATCTGTTTTGTAAACAGCCAGGGAGAGGAACTGTTCCGTCTGGCAGACGGGGAAAGCCTTGTGCAGAATGCCCCAAATGGAGAGCGGAACGTATCCACCTGCCACTATCTGGATGCCGATTCTGCTATGATCGATGGGAAGAAATGGAACCTTCTGGAATTTGCAAAAGAGATGGAAAAGAGGGGAATCATGCTTGCCCCGATGGAGCTGTGCCAGGTACCGGAAAGGGGGTGAGGCCTATATGAAGAAAAAGATCATTGCTGCAGCGGTAGCCATTGGCGTGCTGACAGGATTCCTGATCTGGAAAAACCGTGAAATGTAATGACGCAACCAATAACCCGTTGGAAAGCAGGTGAAGAGATGAGAAAAAGAAACCATGTGATACCAGTCCGCCTCAATGCAAAGGAGCTGCGTTTTCTGGAAGAACAGGTAGAAAAAAGCGGCCTGTCCCGTGAGGAATATATCCGTTCCATCGTCATGGGCGGCGAAGTCCGGGCAAGACCCTGTGAGCATCATGCAGAGCTTTTACGGAAAATATCCGGTCTGTGCAACAATGCCAACCAGCTTGCCCATGTAGCCAACGGCTGTGGGATGGCCGGGGAAGAGAGTATCCGGGAAATGCTCCGCATGACGAAAGAGACATGGAGGCTGGTCAAAGAGGAATGGTAGCCGATGGCATACACCAGTATCATCCCGGTCAGCCGTCTGGACAATTCCATCACTTACATCCGAAATAAGGATAAGACCACAAAGAAAGGGCAGAGTGCCGGCTCTCTGGAAGAAGCCATTGATTACGCCATGAACCGGGACAAGACAGAGCGTTCCGTTTTTGAGGATGCCATCGGCTGTGTCTGCGAGACTGCCTATCAAGATATGGTAGAAACGAAGAAACGCTACCACAAGATGGACGGGGTACAGGGCTACCATCTGGTGCAGAGCTTTGCCAAAGGGGAAGTCACCCCGGAACTGGCACACCAGATCGGCATGGAGCTGGCAGAAAGGCTCCTTCAGAGAAAATACGAAGCAGTCATCACCACCCATCTGAACACGGAGCATTACCACAACCACATCGTGTTTAATTCCGTTAGCATGGAAGATGGGAAAAAGTACCACAGCAACAGCAGGAGTTACTATGAGGATGTGCGGAAAGCTTCGGATGCCTTATGCCTGAAATACGGCTTATCTGTCATCGAGCCGAAAAACGGCAAAGGGAAGTCCTATGCCCAGTGGATGGCAGAACAGGACGGAAAGCCGACCTGGAGAACCTCGATCCGTCTGGATATCCGGGATGCGGTGGCAGAAAGCTTCACATGGAAACAGTTTCTGGACCAGATGAAGCAGAGGGGATACCAGTGGAAGCTGAACCGGAAGTACATTGCATTAAAAGCACCGGGGATGGAACGGTATATCCGTCTGCGGAGCCTGGGGAAGCATTACTCAGAAGAGAGTATCCGGCAGTGGATCTTACAGCCAAAGAGCAGGACACCTGCTGGGAAAGAAGGAATTTCCCGAACCCCGAAAAAGAAGCTAAAGGGGATACAGGCCCTGTACTATTCCTATCTGTATCAGATGGGTGTTCTAAAGCAGAAGCCGAAAAGGATCTCCCCGGTGCTCCGGGCAGATATCCGGAAACTGGATGCCAGGATCGAGCAGATGGAATTTCTCCAGAAGCATCAAATCACCACCCGTGAAGAACTGCTCGCCTACCGCACATCGTTGGAAGAGAGGGTACAGGCACTCACGAAAGAACGGAAGCGGCTCTACCGGAGCGAACCGGACAGTGTCAGGATCGGTCAGATCACCGAAGAACTGAAGCCGCTTCGAAAGGATATCCGCATTTGTATCCGGATCGAACAGCAGTCCCAGGAGATGGAAGAAAAGATGCGTCTGGCAGAGCAGATCCAGAGACAGGAAGAAGAACAGACGGAGAAAAACAGAAAACCGAGAACAGAAAGCAGGTGAACAACATGAATTATGGAGGCGATGCGGCGGACCAGATCGTCCGGTATTCCCTGGACGGCGTGGACCACGGGCTCAGGCTTTCGGGTACGCTGGCAAAGCATCTGGCGGTATTTGTTGCCGCCGTATTAAAAGACCAGAAGAAAACGAGGGGCAAGACCAGAATGGTGCGGATGTTAAAGGAGAACAAGCCATTGAAGTTCTTCACTGTGCCATCTGACCGCCTGCGTGAATTCTGCAGTGAGGGCAGGAAACGAGGACTGCTCTATGTGATCATCCGGGATAAAAAGAACCCGGAGATGAGCGAGGTCATGGTCTTTGCCGATGATGCAGCCAAAGTCAACCGTGTCATGGATAAGATGAACCTTGATTTTGTAAGGAGCGAAGTCGGGGAAGCTGTCCATGAGGTAACCGCCGGAATGGAAGCACCGGAAACCGAAGCAGTACAGGAAACTGTGCAGATGCCGGAGGGCGAGGTGCAGTTTGAAATCAGCGATCTGGACGAAGCATTCCAGGTCGGTGACATGGACTTTTCTGAAGAGGAAAAGAACCAGAATCATCCCGAAAAGGAGTTTTCCGAACCGGAAAATTTTATCCCGGTGCAGGAAGAGGGGGAAGAGAATCTGTCCGGCTCTTCCTTGCACAGCAGAAATATTTCTACCGGGCTGGAAAAAGGGACTGATGCAGGGCAGAGGGAACAGGAGCGTCCCAGTGTCCGCCGGGAGCTGGAGAACATCAAACGGGAGAAAGCAGAGGAATCCCAGAAGCGGAGCCGGGAAAAGAACCGTGGACCAAGGAAAACGCAGAAGAAAGCAAGAAAGAAACGAAAGGTGAAAGCGAGGTAGGAGATGGACCTGACAAAATTTTTAGGGCAGGACTCGCAGGAGCAGTCCGCCCAGCGGTTATCGAAAGAAGAATATGCCGCACAGAAAAAGCAGGAGAGGGAAGAAATCTGGGGTATGATCGATGGAAAGGCACAGGAGGTCTTCCAGAATGGGGACTCCTTAAAAGGATTCCTTGATTTTATGGGACAGTGCAAGCCGCAGAGGACAGACAACCTGTTCCTGCTTTATGCACAGAATCCGGAGATCCGGCAGGTCAAGACCTTTGAAAAATGGAAGGAAGAAGGCAAGGTAGTCAAGACCGGAAGCAAGGGATACAACTTCATTGTCGGACAGGAATATGAAAAGGACGGTGTCATCCAGCAGGGGTACTCCATCCAGAAAGCCTATGACATCAGCCAGATCCGTACCAAGCAGCCAGAAGAGGCAGAGCCAAAGCCGATGGACCAGCTGATGGAAGCACTGCTGACCGACAGCGAGGTACGGATTCAGATCGCAGACAATCTGCCGGATAAGGTACAGGCACAGTACATCCCGAACAAGCGGACGATCTATGTCCGAAATGGCATGAGCGAAAATGCAACGTTCCATTCCATCAGCCGGGAGCTGGCCTGTGCATCCCTTGACCATCACGATGGAAGCTACAGCCGGGCAGGGGTATCGGCACAGGCCTATTGTGCGGCGTATGTGACAGCACAGAAATACGGCGTGGATGTCTCCGGTTTTTCCTTTGACAAGGTATGCCAGATGCAGGCATTCGGACAGAAAGATCCGAAAGAACTCCGCTCCTTTATCCAGGCTGTAAAGAGTGCAGCCTATTCCATTGGCAAGCAGGTAGACCGCAACCTTGGCAAAAGCGAGCAGGAATTTATGACCGATGAATTTGCCATCCCGGAGGAAAAAACGGAGAAACCTGCCAAGAGTAAAAAGTCCCCGGAACGCTGATAAAAAGGGGCTTTTCCGGCTCTTTTGCAGTAGCTTTCCGGGAGGAAGTGTGGTATGTTGTGGTTGAGAAAAAAGAGGAAAAAAGGAGGCTCGCCTATGACAAGAATGCGATATGTAAAGATGGACCGGATCATGAACCACATGCTGATCCATGCACTCCGGGAAGTGTTCCGGCAGGAAAAAGAACAGGGGCTTCCGGTGGATACCACACGGGATCTGGTTCTGAAGCTGGCAGAGCAGGAAGAGGGAAAGCTCTACCTGACAGAAGCCGAACACAGCAAATCCGTGGAAGCCTTAAACCAGCTCCGGGACACATACCTGAAAAACGGACGCTATTCCGATGGGATCGACAGCGTCCTGTTAAAGATCATGAAATCCAGATACCGCCCATACCGTGGAAGGGGAAGATGAAGAAAGGATGTGGTACAAATATACAGAAATATGACACAAGAAAGAATAGAAGCCATGCGGAGAAGATATCCGCCGGGAACCGAGGTCACGCTTAACAGCATGGAGGGGGAGAGCCACATGCCACCCGGCTTAAAAGGTAAGGTGGATATGGTAGACGATGCAGGGCAGATCCACGTAAACTGGGAGAATGGAAGTAGCCTTGCCCTCGTTCCGGGAGTGGACAGCTTCCACATTACGGACCTGCCAAGAGCAGAGAGGCCCAAACAGCAGCCATCCCGGTAACAAACAGCCGGAAGTCAGACTGGGTGATTGGGCTTGCCGGACTGCCTGTCATCTGGTGGGTAGCAATCCTGCTTGCGGATGCCATCCAGCCGGGCAGGAATCTTTTCGAGCTGATGGAGGTTCTCACAGAAAAGCTGAACCATCCCTTCCAGTTTCATTATACGGAATACACCATCAAGTCGATGCTGGTCTGCACGTTACTTTACGCAGCCGGGATCGGCATTTTTTATTCCAGTCAGAAGAACTACCGCAGAGGGGAAGAACATGGCTCTGCCAGATGGGGCGATGCCCGGCAGATCTGTAAGAAATATAGCAAGAAGCCGTACTCCCAGAACATCCTGCTGACACAGAACTTCCGCATTAGCCTTGACACCCACAAGCACCGCAGATGTCTCAACATTCTCGTAGTGGGAGGCTCCGGTGCAGGAAAATCCAGAGGCTTTGCCCTGCCAAACATCATGCAGTGCTGCTGTTCGATGGTCATTACAGACCCCAAAGCGGAGCTGCTCCGAAAGACAGGGGGCTTGCTGGAGAAAAAGGGATATGAGGTGCGTGTCTTTGACCTCATCAATCCCGACACATCTTTTTGCTACAATCCATTCGAGTACGTTCACGATGATAAAGACGTACTCCGTCTCATTTCCAATCTGATACAAAACACCACACCTAAAGGTTCCCAGTCCTCCGATCCCTTCTGGGAGAAGAGCGAAACCGCACTGCTTCAGGCACTGATGCTGTACCTGCTCCACGAAGCTCCGCCGGAAGAACAGAACTTTGCCATGATTATGGAGATGTTAGGTTCTGCCCAGTTAAAAGAAGAGGACGAGGACTACGAGTCCCCTCTGGACATTTTGTTTGACCGTTTGGAGATGCGGGACCCGGACAGCATTGCCGTGAAGCAGTACCACATCTACAAGCAGGCGGCAGGAAAGACCGCCAAGTCCATCCTGATCAGTGTCGGTGTCCGTCTGGCAGCCTTCAACCTGCCGCAGATCGCCAAACTGACCAATACCGATGAGCTGGATCTTTCTAGCATGGGCGAGAAGAAAGTAGCCCTTTTCTGCTGTATCCCGGATGCGAATACTTCTTTGAATTATCTGGTAGGCATGATCTACAGCCAGCTTTTCCAGACGCTTTATTACATGGCAGACCGTGTGCATGGCGGTGCCCTCCTGGTTCCGGTCAACTGCATCATGGATGAATTTCCAAACGTATCCCTGCCAAATGAGTTTGAGAAGATCCTGGCAACCTGCCGATCCCGTTCCATTTACTGCAGCATCATCATCCAGAACATGAGCCAGTTAAAAGCTCTGTTCAAAGACTCCTGGGAGAGTCTGGTGGGCAACTGCGATGAGTTTTTATACCTGGGCGGCAACGAAAAAGAGACACACAAATATGTATCAGAATTACTGGGGAAAGAAACCATAGACACCAACACCTACGGGCAGACCAAGGACAAATCCGGCAGCTACTCCACCAACTTCCAGCA
>ULMK01046263.1_pt1 | contig 10364 bp, 7 predicted proteins | sample 1951621 | NCBI WGS metagenome assembly ULMK01 (sample SAMEA4835547, study PRJEB28245) | human gut metagenome | biome: gut microbiome; material: fecal sample | place: Denmark | collected 2008
TTATTGGGGGTGGGAAACTTTAGTAATATTATCGGTTGAATCGCATTTTTGGCTAGATTTTCGACAAGTGATATCGGGAGAAGAACGAGAACGGAGCTAAGAATGGTTAGGAAAAAGCTTGGCGGGTTCGCGTTTTTTTGCGAATATTGTAGTCTGTTTTTGGTAATGTACGGAGTTCGGACAGCAGTCCGGACTCCTACTTATACATCTATTATATATATAAGGTTGTCGACTTATGCGAAAATCGAATATGGAGCTGCTGCGAATCGTGGCCATGCTCATGGTTTTGTTACTCCATGCCACGTTTGAAACGATGCACTACCCTAGCCCGAAGTTGGTGCAAGCTGCACCCGATTCGTGGTTAGGCATTATTTTAACAAATCAAGCTTGTCTTTGCTGCGTCGATGTGTTTGTACTCATTACCGGATGGTTCGGCACACACTTCAAAATGCAGAATGTGTGGAAACTACTGTATCAAGTGGCCTTTATCAGTTTGACTATTACTGTCGGCATCAGCCTATGGTCCGGCGGTTTGCCGGGTAGCCCACTACAAATTGCGCAATCGGTATTGGGTTATTGGTTTATCAACTCTTACCTGGTTATGTACCTGCTAAGCCCCGTGCTAAACAGTTTTACCGAACAACAGGGCGAAGCGGAGCAACGGCATTTTCTCCTGGTATTTTTTGGGTTGAGCATTCCTGCCTCGTTTCTGTTTGAGGATTTGGACCGTGGTTTTTCGGCTGTGAGCTTTTGCGGCCTTTACTTACTGGGCCGTTACCTGCGTCTGTACGGAGCAGCCCGGTTGCAACACCTCCACCGCTGTCGGTTTTTGGGAACCTTTGCGATAAACACCTTTACCCTCAGTCTGATTTATTGGCTGTACTTTTGGCTCAAACCGATATACTCCCCCTGCTCTACTTCAATCATCAACATTACTTCGGTAATGACGGCTTACACCAACCCGTTCGTGATACTAAATGCGGTTTGCCTGATTCTGTATTTCAGCCGACTCAACTTCAGCAGCCGCCTGATAAACTGGCTGGGTGCGGGAAGTCTGGCGGCCTACCTGACACATCAGCAAATATTTGTGCGTCCGAAATACTTTGAATGGATCCGTCATTTGGACGAACAATTCGGTCCCCTGCTCTTTGTTCTGACAGTGGCCGGCAGCATTTTACTGATATTTGTGGCTTCAGTGGTGTTAGACCAATGCAGACAACAAACGTGGAAATGGCTGGTGCGAAACAAAAAAACATAGAAAAACTCCGGAATGTAACCCGATGAAGGGGCATTCCGGAGTTTTTATATTGCAGTTCGCTAAAGTATAATAATACTATTTCGTAATTCCGTTTAAACAGACAATTGTAGTTGGTTTTTCACCAGTTTCCAATAATCTCCTTTCAGGGATATTAATTCATTATGCGTTCCCATTTCCGATATTTCACCGTGTTTAACAAACACGATTTTATCAGCATTCTGAACAGTGCTAAGTCTATGCGCTGCAATAATAATTGTTTTGTCTTTTCCTAAATTACCAATGTTTGTAACGATTAACCTTTCATTATTTGCGTCTAAGGATGAGGTTGCTTCATCTAAAAAAAGAATATCCGGATTCTTATACAATGCACGTGCTATCATGAGCCGTTGTTTTTGTCCACCACTCATTTCTATACCGGAAACTCCTATTTTTGTATGTATTCCCATTGGTAAAGTTTCAATAAAACTACTTAGACCTACAGTTTTTAAAACAGCTAAAACCTTATCTATATTCGGTTGTTCTTCTGAAAACGATATGTTTTCAATAATAGTACCTGAAAAAATTTTTGTTTCCTGCATCACCACACCACAATGTTTGAGCCAATCTTGATGGTCAACATCACGCACATTGTAATTTCCTAAAAACAAACAGCCTTTTTGTGGAATATAAAAGCCTAACATTAATTTAATCAATGTAGATTTTCCACAACCGCTTTCTCCTACCAATGCGATAACACTTCCCTTTTTCACGGTTAGAGAAAAGTTTTTAATCACAAAAGGAGAACTTGCTCCGGCATATTTAAAACTAACATTATCAAAAACAATAGAAGCTTTTGAAAATTTTTGAGTACCCCGAGTTTCTGTATCATCATGTATCACGTCTTCAATTCTTTGGTAAGAAAGTATAGCCTCCTGTAGTGTATTGATTGAATCGCCTATAATTGTAAATGGTTGCGACAACCGCCCTGTAATATAACTCAAAGTCATTAAAGTTCCCATTGTCAGGTCGCCTTTTATAACCATAATTGCTCCTATACCTGTTACTAGCAAATCTTTCGTACGGGCTATTATTGTTTGTCCACCTTCTTGAATAATATTTACCCATGAAGACTTCATTGATAATTTATTTATTATTGTTTGAGTTTCTTTCCATTTTTTTATCCGGCATGATTCTGCATTGTTTACCTTTAAATCAGCCATTCCATTTGTAAGCTCATACATATGGTTTCTATTCTCTGAGGAATTGGTAAAATAAGCATAATCTATCGTTTTCCTCTTATTAAGAAATAATGTGCTCCAAACTATTTCAAGAACAGACATTATAATAAATAGGAAAAAAATAACAGCACTATAATGGAACAATAAAATCGAAAATACTATCATTGACAGCATCATTGTCAATGTGGAGTTGGGAAAAGTAATCAAAAAATCTTTGATTCGATATTGATCGCTAATTTTTTGGATAAAATCAGAACTTACTTTTTTATCAAAAAAAGAAAGCGGAAATTTTGCAAGTCGTTCAAGAAAAGAATTAACCATTTCAAGGTGAATACCTAAACCTGTTTTTGTCAATAGTAAATTCATGCCACTTGATGCAACTAATTCACCAATTGTGATGGCTAATTGTCCCAATAAAAGAACAACTATTAAATTAATATCATGCAACCCAATACCATCATCTATCGTCTTTTTTAATAGTAATGGCAGTGCAAAGTCTGCCGCCATTATCAGCAAGGTTATTATCAATGCTAATACAAACTTAAACTTATGAACTTTAAAAAATTGAGATAAGTATTTAAAAAAATCCTTTATTTCATTCTCTTTTTTGTATTTCGAACAATCAAATTCTTCATTAGGTTCTACTAAAACAGCCAATCCCTCTTTTTTCCCATTGGGTATCCAATATTTAGCAAAATCTTCTTTTGAATATTTAATCTTACCTTGTGCGGGATCGGCTATATATACTTTATGCTTATTATATTTATAAAGAACTACAAAATGACGTTGTTGCCAATATAGTATGGCCGGTAAGGGCATTTTTTCGATATATTCCATACCAACCTGAACAGCTGCTGAATCAAAACCTATTTGACTACAACAACATTTTATATCCTTGATGGACATTCCTAATCTGTTTAAATCGGATATGGTATGTAAATACTTTAATGATATATTTGCACCATAATATTTTGCAATCATTCGAATGCAAGTTAAGCCGCAATCTGAGTGTTCTAATTGTCTGTAACATTTAAACATATCACGTAGAAATATAAAATAAACAGATGTTCAAAATCTTCATCTGCTATATTCCGATTTTTAAAATCTAAAAGTCTTATAGTCGCTTTGCATACGCTTGTATGTGTATTTTTATCAGTGAATGAAAAATATTGCAGACTATATAAGTGAGCGAGCTGATAAAATACACATACAAGAGACTATAAAGCGACTATCGGATAATCCTAAACAATTGTTTCTGATTTTCCGAAACAAAAGCTATTCACTTTGCAACACACTGGTTTTGGCATCCGAAGGGCCGGAAATGTCAATCGAACGATCCACCTTTTTGCCATAGCCAAAGGTATAGGTAAGGTTTACTGTAAAGGCACGCCCTTTTTCGCGGAAGTCGAAACGCGACGAATAGTAAGGCGAGGTAAACTGTTCCCAACGCTTGTTCCGCTTGCTAAATATGTTCTCGGCTTGAAACGAGAGATACAGGTTTCCGTTGCCATAGGTTATTGAAGCGCCCCATGCACCCTGTCTCCAGGTTTTTCTCATACCCGATTCATCAACATCCTTGTAGGGGCCTTTGTACGAAATACCCATTTCCACATCCTTCAACTTATAGTCGATACTTCCCGAAAAAGTGACGTGATGAAACTTGTCGTAACGTGCTCCTTGTACATGAACAAACGACCATTCGGGCGAGATGCTGACCGACAAGTTGTCGTTGAAGAACGAACCGTCGATGCTAATGTTTGCCATTACTCTGTCTTCGGAATGCAGCGGATTGACGAGTTCTTTTACCAAACCACCCTGTTCAAATGATGCCGGTCTGTAAGTGGTGATGATTTCGTTCTTGGTCTTTACGTAGCCCAATCCATAAGATAGCGAAAGCCATTTCGTAGCCAGATAGGAAGAGTAGATGTAGGTGTCCCAGGAAGTCAGATTTTTAAGATTCGGATTACCCAACGACCACATCAGTTCTGAGTTTTGCAGCAGTACCGGATTCGATTCGCTTGGCGAGGCCGGACGCATATACAAGCCCAAACGTCCCCGCAGGTACACCTTTTTCGAAGGACTCCAGCTTGCCGAAGCATTCATCGTAGGGATTACGGTATGCTGTTTTTCCTGACCAATTTTCCAAAACGAAGCAGCTATGCCCGGTTCAAGCGTCAAGCCAAAGTCGTCATTCGGATACCATCCCATCTTGAAACTTGCCGTTACGTCCTGTCTGGCTTGTTTCTGTCTGAGGTTGGCCGAGCCTGTGTAGCAGGTTGAAAACCAATCGAGCGAGGCCGTTGTGTAAAGTTGGAAAAACCATTTTTTTGAAGGAATGAAACTGGGCATCACTACGATTTTCAGCGAATTTACCTTTTCGTTTGTTCCGTTCAGAATCGGAGTATTCTTACCAATTTGGCTGAAAGCCGATGTGGTATTTTCAGCGTAGGCATATTTCCAAGAGTTCGACAAAAACCATTTGTCTGAAAATTTGAAATAATAAAGTCCGTAGATTTGCGGTGACAAGCTTTTGGCGGTGTGGCGCTCTGTTGCGTGCGAAGCATCGAACAGATTTGCCGACCACACGTCCTGACTCAATGAACCACTGCCCGGATTTTCATTCCAGCCAAACGACAAGTCGTGCGAAATGGTTGTTTTGTCAGTAACGTACCTTGCATTCCATGCCGTTTGTACCCCGTTTTCGCGGCTGTAGCTGTGCCGGTTTTCGGTTCTGGTCAGCGTTTCGTATTTCTGATTTTTGTAAAAGAAATCGCGGTATTCCGTTTTTCCCGTTTGCGAAGTCAGGTGGTCGCGTTCGTAATTGCCCCGCACCATAAGGCCGTAAGTCCAATTATTACGCACCAATTTCGATGCAGCCGTGTAATAGCCATTGTTCGGAAACCGCTGAAACAAATTCACCCGCGTCACCCCTCCCACCTTGTATTCGGGCATGATGAAATTGACAACAACACTCGCTCCCTCGTAGCGTGGGTCGGCAGGATGCTCCAGATACTGCACCCGTTTTACCTCTTTCGGCCAAAAGGTTTCCAAGTCTATTTGGCTTGCCCTTTTCCCATTGATGAAAACGGGCACAACTTCGCCCATCAGGTTGACAATCGCTCCATCCTTCTCCTTCAAGTAAGTGAGATGCATGGTCTTGATCAGCGAGGCCGGGCTGTTCGACAGCCTTTTTTCTGCTTTCGTCGGAATGCAGTTAATAATACCGTTTTCTGTCCATTCGCGGTCGCCCGTCACCTCCACGTCGCGCAGTTGCTTTGAGTGTAGTGAATCATCGGGTGCATATAGTGGAGCGTCAATCTCGACAGTATCGTTAGCTTGCGCCATATTCGGGAAGAGGAACAGATAAAATATAGCAAACAAAGTTAAGATTTTCATTCTTATAACGTATTTAATTTGAACGAATATTCAAAAATGTTCTTGATAATATTATCAATATCCTCTTCGCTGTAATTAAGAGTACATGATTCATCATTTATTGATTCAAGTGCTCTTTGTTTGCACCCTCCACCGCAAATCGGAGCTATTCTGCAAACCCTACAAACAGGTTTGAACATTTTTGATTTATTGCGAATATTGAGAATTTCTGTATTATAATGTATATATCCATGAGAATCAAGATAGCCCACTCTGTTATCACGTGTAAAATCTCGAGCGGTGCAACCATAAACGTCTCCATTATAATTTATGAGAACATGATTAATTTTATCACCATAACAAGAGTTTCTGACATCATGAGGTATATAGTTAGCTAAAACGGTAAAACCCTCTTTCCTAAATTTTGTTCTATACAATTTTATTTTTTCCTCAGTTTCATCCATTTCATTGCACTTATCCTGCCAAACTCTTTGGAAATCGAACTGAATAAATTGTTTATTTTTTAAACTTTTAAAATTTTCATAAATAGAATCCAAACTGTCAACATTCTCACTTGTATAATTTACCCTCACAATAACATTGATATGAGCAGTAATTAAACGATGTATATTGTTTACAATTATATCAAAACTGCCTTTATTGTTTTTACTGAATCTTGTTTTGTCATGAAATAATTTTCCACCGTCTAAAGTGATTTGAAAACCACATGAAAATTGAGACAAGAATGTAATAATTTCATCATTCAACAAGGCACCATTAGATGTAAAATGTATATGTAACTTTTTCCCAGATTGCTCACATAATGACCAAGTATGAAGAATCAGTTTTTTTGCAATATCTTTAAAATAGAAAAGTGGTTCGCCACCAAAAAAACCTAATTCAAAATGTTCAAGGATTTGATTATTTTCTATTACTGAAGTTATGTATTGTAAGGTAGAGAATAAAACTTCATCGCTCATTTTTGAATGAGCAATGTGATTTTCATAACAATACCAACAATTAAAGTTACAATCAAGCGTAGGATTTATATGCAGAATGTATTCTTTAACATTATTGTCAGCATTTTCTATGCGCTGTTTTAACAAGGCTATTTCATCTGTATTATTTTTTATGAGGATTCCAGCATCAATTAGTTGTTTATAAAATCTTGGTGATAAATCACCAAGATTTTCTATAGATAAATCCTCAAAACCAACCAATCGATTTTTCACAATTACAAAATTGCCACTAAAAGAATTATAAAGAATCGTATGTTTATTACCTATAGGAATAATAGAATTATAAATGCTTCTCTTCATATCTGTATAATAATAAAAAGAGACACCAACATGAACTGCAGATGCCTCCTAATAAATGAACCAAAATAACTTTGATAGGTTATCAGTTATAAATCAACCCTGAGTTCTCATATAATTCCCTGATGATGGACGATCTACTTTGGTATTCAAACATGTTCCACTATTTTTGGAATCAGGACAAGCACTACTGTAATTAGCACAATCACCTCCATTCTTTGCGTTCTGACATTGTTTATAAAGGTCGTTCGTGCAATTACCACCATTATCACCTCCCAGACTTTCCATATTGACAGATAATAAGGTAGATTCACATTTATCTATGTCGGGTTCAACATGGATACTTTCTATGAAAGATGCGATTCTGTTCATTTGTTGTTTCATGATGATATTCTTTAAGGATTAATGAATAAGGTTTGTTAATGATGCAAATATATATACTTTTTTTTATAAAGCCAAAATATACAAGCAAAAAGTTCACAATCACCCGCAAAATTATCATATTTCTACTTCTACGAATAAATTACAACTTTTTGCAAGTGGCAAATTAAAGCATTAACAGTTACATATTGGAAAGAGAGCTTTTGAAAAAATGGATATACTGAAGTTTCCGGTTCATCCGATATTTCAAGTGATACGGTAATCATGCTGAGTATATCTTCCTAGTTTAAAAGTACAATACTTCAGTAAAAAATTACCGAAATATTGTACCTATTTAAAAAGCCCCAGCTAGAAACCATAAATAAGGGGCAAGGCAAAAATCATGACGAGCGCCATGATGATTTGCAGCGGCAAACCTACCTTAATATAGTCAATGGGTTTGTAACCACCGGCCGACATCACCAGGGCATTGGGCGGTGTGGAGAAAGGCGATGCAAAACACATGCTGGCGGCTGCGGTTACGGCCATGAGCATGGGGACGGCACTTACCCCTTGCGCCGTGGCGGCCGAAAGGGCAATGGGAGCCATGAGTACGGCTGTCACGGTGTTCGAAATGAAAAAGGTGAGAAGCGAGGTGGCCAGGTAAATGGCGGCCAACAGCACATAAGGACCATAATCGCCCACGGCATGAACCAGTCCGGTGGAAATGAAGGACGATGCCCCGGTTTTTTCGAGTGCCGTAGACATGGGGAGCATGGCACCGAAAAGAATGATGCTTTCCCAGTTGATGGTTTTGTAAGCTGCTTCGACACTGCGCAAACAGCCGGTGAATATCATGGCTACAGCAGCCAGCATGACGGCTGTGACGGGGGCAATGGGAAAGCTGTCGAAGGCCATGGCTACAACCATGAGCAACATGATGAGGGCGGCAAGGGGGGCTTTGTAGTCGAGGGTAACACGGGCGGCCTGCTCCTGCGGCTGACCGATAACCACCCATTCAGTACCATCGGATTTGTTGAGCCGGGCAATGTTGTCCCAAGGGCCTTGCACGAGGATGATGTCGGAAGCATGAAGACGGCGGTTCTTGATGTCGTCGAGCAAATAGTCGTCGTGACGGCGAATACCGAGAATGTTCAATCCGTAGGTGGCACGAAAATCGGCCTGCGCCACGGTGCGGCCTACAAGCGCCGAAGTGGGCAAAATAAGAATTTCGGCCATACCCACATCGTAAAAGTTCAATCCGGCAGTGGCCTCATCCTGATTTTGCGGTAACAGGGCATTTTCGGCAATAAGCAGGTTGATGCGTTCGGGCGAACCGCTGAGGTAAAGCACGTCGTCGGTTTGCAGTTCGACATCGGCCAAGGCAAACTGTTCGACTTTGCGAAGAGCTGCTCCCTGCTTGGCAATGCGGCGAATTTCAATGACGTTGACCCCGTAGGCATTGTAGACGTTAAGCTGCTTGAGGGTTTTACCCATCATGGGCGAGCCTAGGGTGATTTGCGCAGCCATAAGGCCTTGTCCTACCTTATATTCTTCGGCTAGCTGACTGAGTGTCTTACCGCTTCGCGAGGTATTCTTGCCGGTACGTTCCTTCAGGAATTTACGCGAAAGGGGAATAAGAGCCAAAGTACCGACAACAATACAAAGAATGCCGATGGGGGTAAACGAGAAGAACGTAAGTGGCGCATAACCGGCAGCCACCAGGGCATCGCGCACAATGAGGTTGGGCGGCGTACCAATCAGGGTAAGCATACCGCCCATACTTCCGGCAAAGGCCAGGGGCATGAGCATACGGGCGGGCGAAACACCTGCTCCGCGTGCCATACTCACGACGATGGGAAGCATGAGGGCCACGGTACCAGTGTTGCTGACAAAGGCGCCGACCACACTGGTGGTGAGCATGAGCAAAACGAAGAGTTTGGTTTCGCTGGTTCCGGCCAGTCCGAGAATACCGGTGCCCATGCGCTTGGCTAGTCCGGTACTGAATATGCCGCCGCCCACCACAAAGAGTCCGGTCATCATAATAACTATGGGGTTGGAAAATCCGGCCAAGGCTTCTTCGGGGGTGAGTACGCCGGTGAGCACCAGGGCCAGGGCTGCACAGATGGCAACGAGGTCGGAACGGATTTTTCCGCTGACGAAAAGTATGGCCGAAAGGGCCAGAATGATAAGAGTTATGGTCATAAGCAAAATAAAAAAACGAGCTAAGGTTTACGATTGTGTGTTTGTAGCGACGGCACCTGTGCAGTTTCCTCCGGCACAATGGGCATCGAGCAGCGGACGGAACAGTTCGGGTACGGTGAGCGGATGCTGTTTGAGTTCATCGAGCACGTCGCTGCCTTGACGGGTGAGGGCAAAATAGATGTGGCGTTTGTCATCATGTCCGAAGGAACGGCGCAAGTAATGCTTGTTTTCCAGACCGCGCAATATTTTCGAAGCATGGGGGGCTAACAACCCTGTATGTTCACAAATGGTGCCGGCAGATATTTTGTCATTGCCGATGCAGCAAAGAATCATGGCTTCATTCAGCGTGATGCTGTAATGCTGCGAAAGTTGCTGTTCCAACTCTGAAAGGGCGCGAACCACATCGCGCATCATACAAATAGTAGCTATTTTTTCCATATTATTACGTGAATGAACGTGGGAAGAACGGCGCTTTGCAAGCTACCGTTCCAAACCCCCAAAAGGTGATTCATCCCCCTGACCCCGAAATACGGTAAGAGATGAATCACCAATTAAAGTAGAATTTTTGATTTTAGGGCATCTGTTTTGAACACGCATCGAACTAAGAAGTCGTCTAAACTTTTCTGACGAAGA
>ULMK01046307.1_pt1 | contig 10298 bp, 9 predicted proteins | sample 1951621 | NCBI WGS metagenome assembly ULMK01 (sample SAMEA4835547, study PRJEB28245) | human gut metagenome | biome: gut microbiome; material: fecal sample | place: Denmark | collected 2008
GAGCATTAAGAATACTTTCCAAAGAGAGACCTGATCTTATTATTAGCTCTGGAGCAGCAGGTGCAGTTCCTTTTTTTTGGATTGGGAAAATTTTCGGAACAAAAAATATTTATATAGAGGTGTTTGATAGAATAGATGCACCTACAATTGCTGGAAAGATGTGTTATCCGGTAGCGGATAAATTTATTGTTGAATGGGAAGAAATGAAAAAAGTTTATCCAAAGGCCATAAATTTTGGTAGTATTTTTTAAGGTGGAGAAAATATGATATTTGTTACAGTAGGTACACATGAGCAACAGTTCAACAGATTAATTGAATACATGGATAAGTGGGCGACAGAGAATGATGAAGAAGTTATTATCCAGACAGGATATAGTACATATGAACCCCAAAATTGCAAATGGCAAAAATTGTTTTCATATCAAGAGATGTGCAAGTATGTGGATGCTGCAAGAATAGTAATTACACACGGTGGCCCTTCGAGTTTTATAGCACCGCTTCAAATAGGGAAGACGCCAATAGTTGTTCCAAGAAGATATAAATTCAATGAACACGTGAATGATCATCAAGTGAACTTTTGCAGAGAAGTAGAAAATAGAATGGGAACTATAATAGTTGTCGAAGAGATTGAAAAGTTGGGGGAAATACTGAACAAATACGATGAAATGATTTCAGGGGTCGGAAATGTAATAAAGAGTAATAATACACTTTTTTGCAAAAAACTTGATGCGATTGTTGATGAAATGTTTGACGGAGAAAATAAGTGAGCTGCTTTATACTAATGAGGATTATAAAAATGGACTAAGATGATGGTAGTGTTATTGTACAGTTGCCAAGGTACATTCATTTTTGTGCATTAGAGTTGATTTAGATACGGAGAGAATGATGGAAAAAATATTAGTGTTAATGGCCACATATAATGGAGAAAAGTTTCTTCAGGAACAATTAGATAGCTTATATGGACAAGAAGATGTAGAAGTAGATATTTTAGTGAGAGATGACGGATCCACTGATTCTACACAAAAAATACTAGAGGACAACTCACAGAATCATAGATTGAAATGGTATCCAGGAGATCATAAAAACGTTCAAAAAGGCTTTTTTGAATTAATGAAAATAGGAGCTGAAAAAAATTACAATTTTTTTGCTTTTTGTGATCAGGACGACGTGTGGGATAAGGATAAGCTTATAATAGCTTTGAACAGCATAAAGGAGATGCAAGGTCCGGCTTTATATTATTCAGGGCAACGATTGGTTGATGAAAACCTGAAATTTATTGAAAATCATGAGTTAAATAGTAATAGAACACTAAAAACAAGATTTGTTTTATCAGATTTTGCAGGATGCACTGGCGTGTTTAATAAGGCTCTAATTGATGAAGTTGTTAAATTTGAACCTAAATATATGCTTATGCACGACACATGGGTTTTAAGAGTTTGCATTGCTTTAGGTGGAACGGTGGTGGTTGACCCAAAACCCAGAATGAATTACAGACAACATTCGAGTAATACATTGGGGTTAGGACATAGTTTCAGAGCTACCGTTAGGCAAGTCAGACAATATATATATGATTATCATGTTGAAGAAGTAACCAAGGAATTAGTTCGTGGGTATGAAAATCAAATTGTTCCGGAATATAAAGAAGTATGCCGGTGGATATGCAAGTACCGTGAAAATACGAAATATAAAAAAAAATTATTAGACAGTAATAATGTTGATTTTTGTAAAAGAGGGTTAAACATTACGTATTGGCTAAAAGTTAAAATGAATAGGTTGTAGAAAATATGGAATTCAGTGTATTAGTGCCAGTTTACAATGTTGAAAAATATTTGACTAAATGTCTGGTTAGTCTTAAAGAACAAACTTTTAAGGATTTTGAAGTAATATTAGTTGACGATGGCTCAAAAGATAATAGTGGGAAAATATGTGACAAGTTTTGTGAAGAAAATAAAAATATGAAGGTTATTCACAAGAAAAATGAAGGATTGATATCAGCTAGGCGAACTGCATTGGAACTGTCATCTGGGGATTATTGTGTATTTTGCGATTCAGATGATTTTCTTGAAAAAAATGCATTGGAGGAATTGCACAATGTTATTTCAAGTAAGAATCCAGACCTGATAATATATAATGCATATTTATATCAAAACGAAAAAAAAGAAACATTTTTTAAGGATGTTTTTGAAGAGGGTATAATAAAAGATAAACAAGAAATATATGTAAAATTACTTACAGAGTATGCTATTAATTCTTTATGCATTAAGGCTGTTAAAAGAAGAGTTGTTGATGTTTATAAAGATTATTCCATGTATTATGGGTATAACTATGGCGAGGATTTGCTGCAGACAATACCACTTATTATTTCTTCTAAAAATATATATTATCTAAATAAGGAACTATATGATTATCGTATTTGCAGTGGTATGATGAGAAAATATAATAATAAATATTTTTGGTCTTATAAATTAGTAAACGAATCAGTAGGTCAACAATTGGCGAGTTTGGACATATCACATTTAGAAGAGATGCTTGCATACCATTTGATGGTTGCAGCTTATGGAGCAACAACACAAATTCAATATAGTGAGGATGTGGTCTTTGCTGATTTACATGAAATAAAAAATGATAAACTGTTTATTGAGTACTTTGATATTTTGATACGCTCGGATTTTTGGCATAAATTGAGCATAAAAGAGCGAATTATATTAAGATTGCTTGATAAAGGCTGGTTCTATGTTATATATTTTGTTTTGAAAATAAAAACCACGTTGGTAGGTAAGAACAATGAATAGTAAAATAAAAATTAATAAATATGATATCCAATTGTTCCTTTTATGGTTTGCTTTATTTCCAATTGAGATACCAGGAAAAATAGTGTATTTTATACAGGCGATCTTTGCAGCAATTATTTTTATTAATGCATTTAGTGAAATTAGAAAAGTACCTATGTTTCCGCTTATTTGTTTGTTTCCATTAGCAATTATTATATCGTGTGTTACTAATAGAAACACGATATTGCTAACACAAACACTTAGAGGTTTTATTTATGCACTTTTGATTATAGATTTATATATTTTTATACATAAATATATTTGCGTTAGAGGCGAAAAAGAATTGTTGCATAATCTGTATGCTTTTTCAAAAGTTTATTTTATACTTAGTTCAGCTTGGATTTTGGTGTTATGTATAACGATGCGAATGACAGAAAATTTAGATGATGTGTATTTGGTTTTAGGGGGAAAATTTAATACAGCCTATCTGATGCTTATTTTTTTGATATTGTTTTATTCAAGTTGGAATGGAAATAAAATTCTGAGCCGGAAGTGGAAAAGTATTATTTTTTTTATACTAACATTGTTTAGTATAATAATATGTCAAATTCTTCATGTATCTACGGGTATAGTGGCTATTTCTGTTTTTTATATTTTAGTTGTAATGCCAAAAGGATTTTTAAAATCGATAAATAAGCCAATTTTGTTTGTTGCAATTATATTTTCCAGCATGGTAATAGTCTTTTTCATATCCTTTATTTTAAAGCAACCATTTATTCAAAACTTGATTGTTAATATTTTACATGAAGACCTAGGTTTAACTGGAAGGATTGAATTATATAAATTGCTATCTCCTTTGTTGTTAAAAAGTGGTGCATGGGGCGGAGGATTTGGTAGTTATGTTGCTACTCAATTAGGATATCATGGCTGGTATAACGCCCAAAATGGTTTGGCGGAAGTAGTATTAACATATGGATACTGTGGTGCAATTGGTTTTCTGCTTCTATGTTATGTTAGTTCACTAAAAAGTAAAGGTTATTATAAGGCGCTAAATGCAGGTGTTTTTACTTTTATACTTATAGCAATTGTTGAAGTGCCTTTTGATGGGAGATTTATTTTCATGCTAGCTTTACTTATGATGCTTGAAAAAAAAGAAGCATGATTAATAAGAACAACGATGAATATGATTGATTAATAGAATATAGAATGAGTTGATTCTGGTGCGAAGTGCTACCACTAGAAAATTGTTTGGAGGGTATTTTATGAATTATCTATTACAAGCATATGCTTGTTCTCCGTATAAAGGTGGAGAATATGCAGTATCATGGGGGTGGGTTAAACATTTAGATGAAAGATTAAATGACGGAGATATTTTATATGTAGCCTCATTGACATTAAGAAAGGAAGATGTTGCCAATTATAATTTAAAACATGTAGTTCTTCTGGAAATCAAAGGATTAAAAAAGTATAGATTCTTGAATTATAATTCAATATTTTATAGAATATGGCAATGCAAAGCATACAAAGAGATAAGAAAGAAAAAAATAGAAATAGATGTTATACATATATATTCTTTGTCGGATTATAGACAAATGGGGGTATGGTATAAACATAAAAAATCGTTTAAAATATTTGGTCCAGTTGGCGGTGGTCAAGTGACTCCAAAATCATTAAAAGAATATGATACAAAACAGGGATGGATAAGAGAAATGATTAATTTTTATATTAACCATAACCCTTTTTATATAAATCGTTTGAATCGATTTGATAAAGTTTATGTTTGTAACTATGAAACGAAAAGAAATATTCCAAAATCAGTTGTCCTACCAGATGTGCCTTTAAACGATCGATTTTTCAATTTGAATATTAAAGAGAAAAAAGAAAAAAATGAAACCATTAGGTTATTATTTGTTGGACGTTTGATCAATAAAAAAGGTGTTTTGCTTTTTTTGGATGTTATTGAACAATTGGATAAAAGTATGAATTTTTCTGTTGATATTTTCGGGGATGGTGAGCAAAAAAACATAATTGAAAAAAGCATATATGAAAAAAAACTTCAAAATGTTGTGCATATGAGAGGAAGCGTACCGTATGACGAAATAGAAGAAGCGTATATAAATTCAGATGTTTTTATACTTCCATCATTGAGAGAAAGTGGGGGAAGTGTATTAGTAGAGGCTATGGCGCATAAATTGCCAATTGTTGCGTTAGATATGGCGTTTGCAAGAATATTAAACGAAAAGCAATGCGGCCTGTTTATTGATGTAAATCAAAGTAAAGATAAAATTATTAAAGATATGGCTAATTTGATTGAACAATTAATTCGTGAGCCGGAACTACGAAAAAAATATGGAGAAAATGGATATTCTTATGTCAATAAAGAGTTAAATTGGAAATATATGATAAATGAAGTTTATGGTCAGTGGATAAAATGATTTTATTACGAAGGAGATTATTATAATGAAAAAAATAGGAATAATGACAATGCACCGTATTATAAATTATGGTTCCTATTTACAGGCATATGCACTAAAAAAATTAATTGAAAATATCTCGGATGCAAAAGTTGAATTTATTGACTATGAATTTGGTGAAGTATTAGTGGATTCTGCAGGTAAAAAGAATATTATTGAAAAAATTCATGAAAACAGAACGATCACCAGCTATTTAAAAAAGAAGGCGTTTATAAGAAACAATCAAAAATCCTATGAGTTATATTTACAGGATTTAGGTGTTTTTGAGAAGAATTATGATCATGCCATTGATTTGTTGGTAATTGGAAGTGACGAAGTTTTTAATTGTATGCAGGGGCATCCCGTTGGATATTCGAAAAACTTATTTGGGGAATCTTACGAGGATGTTAAAACTATTTCATATGCAGGTTCGTTTGGACATACGACAGCAAATGATTTGAAAAAATATATGATATTTGATGAGATAAAAGCGATGTTTAATAAGTTTGCATTTATTTCTGTTAGAGATAATAATTCAAAAAACGTTTTAAATGAAATGGGATTTGAAGTGTGTAAACATTTAGATCCTGTGTTGGCATATGATTTCTGCAAAGATGCAAAAAATCCGTCAATCGATATAAAAGATTATATTATTGTATATGCATATACTGGAAGACTGAGTACGGCAGAAAGAAAACATATTAAAACATTTGCAAAAAAGTATGAAAAAAAAATAGTAAGTATTGGTTATTATTCTGATATTGCAGATTATAATATTGTTTGTAACCCATTAGAAGTATTTGGATATTTCAAGAATGCAGATTATATAATAACCGATACTTTTCATGGTACTATATTTTCGATTAAAATGAACTCAAAGTTTTGTACAATAATCAGAGATTCAAATAAAAATAAATTAAATGACTTGTTGATGACACTTGAAAGACAGGATCGAATTGCATATGGTATTGAGGATATTGAAAGGTTATATAACATAGAAGTTGATTTTGATCAAACGAACAAAATAATACAAGAAGGGAAGAAACAAACAATTGCTTATTTGGAACTGGCAATTAATAGTTGAGAAAAAAATATGGAACGAGAAATTAAAGTTAGTGTGATTATTCCTGTTTATAATGTTGAAACATATATTTCAAAATGTATTTCATCAGTAATTGAGCAGAACTATAAAAATATTGAGATTATATTGATAGATGATGGCTCCCAAGATTCTTCTGGAAAAATATTGGATGAATATGAAAAAAAGGATGATCGAATTACAGTAATACATCAAAAAAATAAAGGCGTTTCTGCTGCAAGAAATAGGGGATTGGAGTTGGCATCAGGAGACTATGTGGTTTTCGTTGATGGGGATGATTGGGTTGATTCTGACTATGTTTCATATTTTGTTGAGCTGCTTCAAAATCATGAGTGCAAAATCGGCATGAATGTAAACAATTACACTGCGATAAGTAATAGATCAAATGATAATACGTATATAATAAGTTCTGAAAAAGCAATGGAATGGTTGTATTTAGATAAAATATTTGTTGCAGTGTGGAACAAAATATATGATATGCAGTTTTTAAAAAGAAATAAAATTAAATTTGATGAAAAAATTTGGTTTGGTGAAGGTATGCTGTTCAATATTGATTGTCTACAATTTGCTGACAATGTTGCGATTGGAGAAAAATGTGTTTATCATCAAATATCCAATCCTGGAAGTGCAATGAGAAATTTCAACTTGAAAAGTAATTATTGTGGGATTGATTCTTTATACATACAAAGATCTCATTGGAAAAAAAGCAATAAAAAAATAATAAATGCATGGAAATTTCATAGATATGCGTTTAATTGGACGATTATGGGCGGACTTTCGCGCTCAAATCAAGAATGTAAGTATATAGAAGAGTATAAGAAATGTGCAAAGTCATTGAGGAAAAATATTTTTCAAGCCATGAAAGTAAAGATTCCAATAAAAAGTAAGCTGATGTATCTCTGCATTGCAATCTGCCCATATCTAATGGCAAAAAGAGAAAAAAGAAAAGTTAGGTATTAAGGAGAAAAAATTCGGTTCATTGAAAAAGAAAGGGAAAAAATGGAATCAAGAACACAAAATACAAAAAGAAATATTATTGCTTCGTATGCATTAATGTTATTGCAGGTTGTTTTTTCTTTTGTTTCAAAATCTGCGATTATATATTCATTGGGAAGTGAATATCTAGGAATTTCTAGTTTGTTCAATTCGGTTTTAACAGTATTAAATGTTGCAGAGTTAGGGTTTACGACTTCAGTAGTGTTTTTTATGTATAAACCTATTGCTGATAATGATAATGATAGAGTTTGTGCACTTTTGGCATATCTAAGACAAGTATATCGATATGTTGGTATAGCTATTTTAACCTTAGGGATTTTTACAGGCATATTTTTACCGTTTTGGGTACATGGGGATGTTCCTAAGGATATAAATGTTTATGTTGTCTATATATTGTATTTAATAAATACAGCTATAAGTTATTTTTTGGCGGCGCATAAAACAGCCTTGCTTACTGCGGTTCAGCGACTTGATTTAACTAAGTTAGCAGGATGTGTTGTTACTGTTGTTCAGTATATTCTTCAGTTGATAGCCTTGATATTCTTTCATAATTATTACATGTTTGTTGCTGCAATGATTTTGGGAACTGCATTAACAAATATATTTGCAGCATATATAAGTAACAGGAAGTTTCCACAATTTGTATGTAAGGGTACTATTAGTGCTAATGAGAAGAAAGAAATTCTAAATAAAGTTAAAGGGTTATTAATATGTAATATTAGTATTGTAACTTATTCGACGTTAGATAATATAGTGATTTCTTCCTTTATTGGTTTAACGGCGGTTGCAATATATAGCAATTATATCACTATATATAAAGCGGTAAATCAACTTGTTGTAATGATTCGTTCTGCAATGCAAGCAAGTGTTGGTAATAGTGTAGCAAAAGAATCACTTAGTAAAAACTTGTATGATGTATATCAATGGCAGTTTTTGTTTTCAATAATAGCTACTTGGTGTGCAACTTGTATGATGTGTTTGTATCAGCCATTCATGAAAATGTGGATGGGGAAAGATTTATTATTGCCATTAACAGATGTTATATTAATCGTGGTTTGGTTTTCAATTGATATTGTCCAACAGGCACATTTTCTATATATAACCGGTTCGGGATTGTGGAATGAACTAAGATACTCGTATATATTTAACACATGTTTTAATTTATTATTAAATTTTTTACTTGGAAAATTGATTGGTATAACAGGTGTTTTAATTGCTAGTCTTGTGACTTGTATTATTTCTGGAACATTTTGGCAATGTATTATTATTTTTAAGTGCTATTTTAAATCCTCTGCTAAAAGATATATCTTAATACAGCTAAAATATTTGTTTTTTTCTACGATCATTGTGGCAATAGCTTATGAGGGTACTTCATTGATTGTGTTGCAAGGAATTATTGATATTATTGTTAAATTTGTTGTGTGTACAATAATGGCAATAGCACTGATAATACTTTTATACCATAAGGAAGAATATTTTGATAATACGATTTTGTTACTTAAAAGAATTATAAAAAAAAGGGGATAAAAATGAAATTAAGTATAATTATTCCAGTATATAATGCGGAAAAATATATTTGTGCATTATTAGCACCTATATTATCAACAAATTATGATTTAGAAGTCATTTGTGTTGATGATGGTTCTACAGATAATAGTGTTTCTATTATACAAGAGCATAATGATGGCAGAGTTAAAGTTTTTTCCAAAAGAAATGAGGGAGCCTATAAAGCATGGCAATATGGTCTAAGACAATCAAGTGGTGATTATATTGTTATTCTGGATTCAGATGATTACATAGATGATGATTATATAGATAGCATCATAAATTTTATCAATACTGTTGGCGCAGATATATTGTTTACCTCTTATTACATAGAAAAAGAGAATGGCGAAAAAACAGTATGCAAAATAGGGTTGGATGATGGTTTATATGAGGATGAAAAATTAGATTTTATAAAAAGTAAATTACTTAGCGCGAAGGTTCCGTATTCAAAGGCAACAAAAGTTGTAAGAAGAGAGTTATATATAAGAATGTTGGATTCAACTTATAAAGGCAAACTAAAGGATTATGAGGACTGGCTTACGATGGTTAATATTTTTACAATGGCAAAAAGTGTATTTGTTGATAATAGAGCTTATTATCATTATGTCCAACATTCTAATTCGGTAAGTAAATCAACGGTATCGTATAGAGATAATTACAATTCATTATTAAAAGTGATTGATTTTATGAAAAATGGATTAAAGTCAAAAATTGGAATAGAAAATTATAATTCATTTTGCTTTCGTGGTTTATATTTTTTGTTAGGAAGAAGTGTGGCTATAAATGAATATGATTTAGCATATGAAATAACCAATAATAATTTGTTTCATGATAATATTTTGTCCTCAAATGTAAGTAAAAAAGAGAAGATTATATATTATTTAAAGTGCATTTGGATAGTAAAACTATATAAATTGTTAAAAGAGAAAATTAATAAATCTGAATAACCTAAGAAACTTGAAAAAATCAGTTATACTTGGAGAAACGAAGAATGAATGAAATTCAAAAAAATTGTAAAGTTAATTGCTAACAATTGTTTTAGCAAAGAAAAAAAGAAGAAGTTATTCTTTCAGAGGAACTTATTTCTGAAGCTAAAATACAGGGAGTTTGTGGATTGGTCTGTAGTATTTTTTCACCATATGTACTGTCTCAAATGGCACAAAATATTAGGGTTAGTAATGAGCATGTCAAAATTCATAATCTATTATGGTCTAATGAAATACCATATGTTATATTAAAAGGATGTTCATCATCCTTTTAATATGATGAGCCAATTAGACGAAGTGTTCTGGTCAAGCATTTTTGTAACATTATGACCTAACTTTTTCCCATGGGGGACATTTATCCCCCATACCGTGCCTCATAAGGCGTTTTGTAAGAATGCGGACGTACGTGGATTGTGGGAGTATCCCAAAGTTTGTGTAAACCTTCAAA
>ULMK01005273.1_pt1 | contig 10281 bp, 13 predicted proteins | sample 1951621 | NCBI WGS metagenome assembly ULMK01 (sample SAMEA4835547, study PRJEB28245) | human gut metagenome | biome: gut microbiome; material: fecal sample | place: Denmark | collected 2008
GGTGACATCCAAAAAGAAGACATAAAAAAAGATGATCGTACCAGCTGACAACTAAAACGATCATCCAAAAAAGAAAACGTATATATATTAATTATAGAATAGAAAATGGAGGCAAGCCCCAAAAAAATATATATACGTCCTAATTATATCAGTATGGGGCAAAAAAGAAAATGGAAAAACAACAAAAATATTATTATGGGAATGCTATTAGCGATTATGGTCTAGAGAATGGGCGAGTTGACTATGCAACCCTTGCAAAGTGTTTTGATGCGGTTTCAAATAACGACATTATGTCATTGACATATGACATAGGTTCATGGGATCAAGTAAGTGGTATTATCGACAACACGGATGAGATAGAAGAGTTAGAAGAAAAACGAGACGAGTTAGAAGAAGAAAACGAAAACAGCCCATCTCAAATTTTAGAAAATGAAATAAATGAAATAAACGATCAAATAGAAGAGCTTAAAAACGAGCAAGACGACGATCCAGAAGTTTTCCAATGGTTCATTGTGGATGATTGGGGCGCTAGATTATTACAAGAAATCAATGAAATTGTGTACTACAATGAAACGCTAGGCATGTACGTTCGGGGCGTTACGCACTACGGCACTTCTTGGGATTATGTATTGACTAGTATTAAAATTGATTGGTAGGTGCTGACAATGGTAACACGTAAGCAGTTAAACAAGCTTAACAACTTTCAAGTTCTATTGTTAGCACTCTTAAAATTCTACTTATACATTTGTTTTGACTTATTAATTGTAGGCTTGTTTCTAGGCCTATCAAATATAGTTATGCCATTAATTTATAATTAAAGGGGGGTGTATGTAATGACTAGACAAGAATTTGATCTAATAAAAGAAGTAATAAACGTGCGTATAAAGTTGGATGACATAAGCCCAGCAGTTAGACTCGTTACGTTATATAATCGACATGAACTAATTAATAATAGAGTCATGGAGCGATTATATAATTGCCTTAGAAATGGCATTTATGTTACTTGTAGTATGTATGATGAACTGAAAGAAATGGAGTAAAAAGAAAATGAATAAAATATATATGAAAGATATTAAAAATATATGTAGTTGTATATCTAGCTTGAGTTGTCAAACTATACGATCAAATAAAAAAGGTGCATTTAATAAGGGATATATATATACATATACTATATATCCTTATGGTAATTGTATTACATTTCAATTCATTGAAAATGATCATATTACTTTTAATTCATATTCAAAAAAATTTATATTTGAGCAGCTTTTAAGATACTATAAAAATGGATTGGATAATTGGATTGAATTATATAATAAGGATCGTTTTAAAAATAAAAGAGAAAAAAAGAGAATGAATTATTATATTAATAAATTAAATGAATTTGAAAGGCTGCTAAATGATTGATCAGTTAACAACTATACTTGTATTTATATTACTTCTTGCGTTTCTATATAAATACTGGTTATGGATTATTATATTATTTATTATATTATTTATTATAATTTATTTATTATGCTAGTTAAAATATTAAATATTTAACTAGCTTTTTTATTGTCTTTTTCTTCTTGCTGCTAAAACTGTTTATACGATCTTTATTAATTATTTATGGAATGCATACATAAATATATATGCGGTTGTGGTCTGGTTTGAAAAACGCAACAGGAAAAAACGACCATACACACCCCATGCCTTACCTCTTGACCAAACCACATTTTTTACACCTAGCACTATAAACAAGAGAGTGCTAACAAGAGTAATTACTAACACAAACCGCCCCCTTTTTTAGATAAAAATTTTTGGAAAGTGAAAATTCGAGTTTTGAAAAAAATGAGTTCATGTGTTTTTTATAGGGGTTAAAACGTCCTCAATAAAATCATTTATAATGTAGGGAGGTAGAGAAAGAGAGGATGAGAGTATGCCAAGGGCAAAGAGTGTTTCAGAATTAAAGCGTGAGGATGAAGCTAAGAGGTTCTTTGACGAGTATTCAAAGAGTGGGAATATTACGAAGTCCATGCAAAAGATTCGTCCTGATTTAAGCGATAAGAGTGCTTATAACAAGGGATATAAGATATTAAACAGTCCTTTATTTAGGAATGTCATACATGAGAGGGTAAAAAAGAGAGATCAAAGGAGTGTTATGACAGTAGAGCAACGCAGACAGTGGCTTAGTGATAACATTCAAGACGAAGAAAAGGACATGAAAGACAGATTAGGGTGCTTAAAAGAGCTAAATAGAATGGATGGCATAGGAAAGAGCAATATTTTAAATGTTGGAAGTGTAAATAATATTACTGTTGAGCAGAAAAGAGCGATTGCAGAGGAAAGAATCAACGATATATTAGGAATCAACATGGGAAGTGAATTTTTAGATGCCGAGGTAATAGAACACGAGGAGGACGATAACAGTGAAGAAACAGACTCTTAGTGTTACGGAACAGTATTTTAAGGATGTAGAGGACTTAAAAGAAGCTAAAGCTATTAATAAGAGCCAAGAAGAAGTTGTTAGGTTGTTGAAGGGTGCTACCCCCAAGTATAAATTGAAAAATTGGACGAAAGGATATATCCCCGAACATTACAAACGACTAAATATTTCTCGACAAGAAGCTTTTAGACTTGCGGTTATCGGTGCAAGAGAGGCTTTGACATATTTTCAAGTCAATCTTCACTTTACGCAAGCTATGTTGTTCGGTGCGGTTGTAGAAGGGTACGATACAATCTACGCAATTACAACTTCTCAGTATGGCAAAAGCTGGACTTTAGGTATGATTGCTATTTATCGTGCTTATAAAGGACATCAAGTGCGAATTGCGGCCGCAACAGGAGAAACCGCTACTATCATCATGTCCAAAGTTATAGGACATTTACAAAACGCAGACGAGTCTATTCAGAGTTCTGTATTAGATTCAGGAAACAAGATTGAAAAATTACAGGCTTCTACCTCCAAAACTAAGATTTCCTTCAAGGGTGGAGGATGTGTAGAAATCGTTACATTAGGGGGAAACAGTGTAGACCCGAAGAAAAACAACAACGCTATCGGTAAGGGTGGAGATTATATTATTGACGAAGCGGCCCAAGTCAGTGAAGATGCGTATGCCGAGATAGGACGAAGGGAATTTTCAAGTGTTGACGGTTCAAAAGAGCTTGAAATTGCTATTTCCAACCCCCACAAACGAGGAGAGTTCTACGATTGCATGACAAACGACAAATACCCCGAAGGAACATTAGTTGTTTGGATGGATGTACGTACTGCATACGAAGAAGATCGTATGAAAAGTGCATCTCAGATACTAAATTCTCATTTTTACAAGAACAGAAGTACTTGCCAACGTTATTTAGTATGCGAATTAGAGGAATTTTCAGACGAAAGTATGTTTAAAACAATGACTTTAGACGACGATAAAGTCGATAGTTCCTATAAAAAGCGTTTTTTCCTAGGTATTGACTCGGCTTATACAGGAAAAGATGGAATAGATGTTGCTTTATGCTCTCAAAACAGATACGGAAACTGTAAAATCGAGACAATTTACAATCTAAAAGAGGGCATTTGGGTTCAAGGAGTCACATCTGAGAAGATTATTACTAAGATTGTTAAGATTATTGAGACATTAAACATCAAATATGTTTGTGTTGACGTTGGATTCGGTACTTGGTTGACCGAGGGATTGTCAAAATACTCGGATAAGCTAGGATTTATCCTTGAGGGTGTCAATTTCCAAGGAGGGCCAACAAAAACACGTATCAAGGCAAGACATTACAGTGCAGTATATGCATTTAATCTAAGAGCGGAAATGTATTTAGACTTTCAGCAGCTAATGGACAGTAAGAAATTGACCTTCACAACGGAAGTTGCCAAAAGATTGAAACCTGAATTGCTTGCCACAAGGACTGTATCGAAGAACAACAAGAAGATAGCCATTATTCCTAAAGAGGAGATAAAACAACGCTTAGGACACTCTCCTGATGCCCTAGATTCCTCAGTACTTTCTGTCCGCAGTTGTTTAATGTATAATCTAAGCAGTGAAATACTTGCGTATGCAGAGAACGATTAGGAGGTGCTAATTTGAGTCGAAGAACAAAGAAAAGACAAAAGGATAGAGTTAAACTAGCATCCAATACCTATGTGTCACCTAACATTTCGCACAATATTCACAGTTCTAATGCAGAAATCGAAGCCGAAAAGGTAATGGAAGCTATGTTAAACTGCAATTCAGATTGCATCAACGGATTTATAAAGACAAACTTTAAGAATCAGTTTGATGAGATTGATTGGATGATAGAAAATCTACCAACGCTTCCATATGTTGTCGGTAAGGTTATTGACTTTATATTCTCAAACGGAATCACAACGGGCGATGAGAATTTAGACAAGAATGTTCTTATGCCATTCCTTTACAAACACAATGTGCAAGGTGTCACAAACTATTCCGTACTTCAAAATGCTATTATGCAGTCATTATTGTACGGAAAATGTGGTATTCGTTGGCTAGACGAAGATAAAGGGATTGTTACAGAGAATTATCGTAATTATGTTTCCATCATGCGTGAAGATGATGAATATAAAGGATTTAGAGTTCCTATCTGTTATGCTATGTCGGCAGACGATAAAGAACCTATCTCATTAGGAACAAAGGAAATCGACTTTGACGAAGCGTTATTTCTTAAAACAGGCAAATTAATGTCCAAAGACGGAACAATCATTGTAGAGATTCCTGATAATTTCTGCAATCTTAGAAACGGAACAGACAATGAGAACGGATTATCTTGTTTATTGCGTGATAAACAACGTCTAAAGCTATTAGGTGCGGTTTACGAGCGTTTGAACTACGATATTCAGTATGATGGCCCAGGACGTTTGATTTTTTGGCTAAAAGACGGATTTGCCAAGGGAGATACGATTGATTTATCGGCTTCACAAGTTTTAGATGAATCATCAAGTTCTAAAGCAGACAGAGCCGACAAAGCAAGAATTGAAGCTAAACGTTTAGGTCAGGAAATCAGAAATTCAAAATCAGACAATGTAATCCTTGCAAGTTCTATTTTTGAAAAAATGGATCACTTGCCTCGTGTTACAAAAGGTACGGAGTTCTTAGAATACCTTCAAATGAAGGAAGGTTCTATTATTTGTCAATGTTTCGGTCTTACTCCTGAATTGATTGGTTTAGGGGATGTATCAGGAAACGTATCTATGGAAAGAATCATAGATAATGCCATGACAAATACAATCGTACCAATGCGAGAAAGGTTCGCCACTCAGATTTCTCCTATGTTAAGTGAGAAATTAGGTGTACCAAAGGTTTATTTTGATAAATACGAATTGAAAGAACAACAAGACAAGTCTGCAAAGACATATAAATTGGCCTTGTCAGTTACTCAAATCGTAGGTGCTATTGTCAATGGAGCAGAAGCGTTAGACAAGAGCACAAAAAATTATATGATGGAATCAGTTACTAGAATGATGGATTCTATCGAAAAAACTTTATAGTGAGAGGAGAAAATAAAATGGAAATGGATATTTTAAAAAGTATCTTATCTGAAAATGAGGTAACACCCCTAGGAAGTTTGAATGGGACTCCGTTATATTCATTTGAAGATGCACAGAGAATAAACAAAATTGGATTGGTAAAAGAGAAAATCCAAGGTAAAGAGGTTGAATTTGGTGAAAGACCTATGCGACCTGATGGATTAGGGTATTTGGAAACAAAAGCCAATGCAATTGCAGTTCCAACTTCTTTCTTTGAGAACAGATACAGAAAAGTTGAAGTAAAAGAGACGATTGTTGATGAAAAAACGAAGAAAGCAAAAGAAGTTGTTAAAGATGTATATTACGAAGTCGTAACAGACTACAGAGCTTGTAAAGAACAAGCAAGTGGACGTGTATATACAACTACAATTCCTGTATATCAGATTGGAGCTAAGAAAGATTCAAAAGGAAATGCTGATTTATTCTTAATTGGTCAAAGAAATATTTCAGATACAGACTTTATCAACGAGTTCAAAGGTAAATTGAACAAAGAATCAATGGTCAAGATTTTTAAATTGATTGGTAATAATCCAACAGAACAAGTAGAAGATACATTAGAGTTTTAATTAGAAGTAAAAAGTAGAAAAACAAGGCAATATTTGGAAATAAACAAAAGGTATAAACAGTTTTCACTGTCTATATAGATTTTTGCATATTTCGAGGTATTGCCTTTTTATATGCAAATTAACGAAAGGAGATACATAAATGTCAATTAAACGTAGTTTCACTGTAAAAATCACTTTTAAAGAAGGGTACGGAAACCCAATCACTTTAGAAGGAAAAGATGCGACTGCTTTTAACACTGCTTGGCATAACAAATTGAATGACCAAGACGGAGCTATTGGATTTGAATGGCCAGTTATTACAACAAAAGGTGAAGAACCTAGTCAAAAAACAGTAACAACTTATACTTCATTCTTATTCTGCAATGTAGCAAAAGTAGAACGCTCAGAACAAACAGAAACAAAGTATACAGACGATCAATGCCATGATGCTTAGAAGGAGAGACCATGCAAAACAACGTACAAACTATTAACGGTGTTACTTGGTTCGATTCCCTAGAAGAAAGAAACGCTTTCTTAAAGCAAAACGGTAGACATGAGTTCGCATTGGAAGAAGCAGCAAAGAACGCAAAACAGTATTTGAAGCTTCTTGATGTTATCGAAGAAAAAACGCAAATTGACGTTTATTCAAAATTAGATAGCGGTACTTTGCTATACGGATATGTAGTTCTTGAACCTAAGAAGAAATACAAGATTCCCGAAGATAAAGTTTTGTTAGAAGCACTTAGAAACAAAACTATTCAAAAAAGATATGATTCCACAATGGAAGAAATATTAAAAGGAGCAAAGATTCCATACGAAGTCAAGAAGTGTAATTCATGTGGTGGAAGGATTCAGAAATTGTTCTATAAACCCGTAATCGTAGTAGAAACGGAGACTAAGAAATAATGCCACAAAAGAAAAGAGTTCCAACATATGTAGAAAGCATTAAAGATAGCCTTGATCGCAGAAAAAAAGGAAAAGCATTTTATGACAATGCAATCACTTTATCTAGCGTAGATAAAGAAAACCATTATGTCAGTGTGAACCTATCATCAGGGTACGTAGAAAACAAACCTACACGTCTTATTGACGAGGGGGCAATAACATATGATGGTGGAGATGATATTCGTCTATACATCAAAAAAGGGGCAGTACAAGCGTTCTACGATAGCTTGAGTTCTGATTATGTAGGATATATCAACTTAGCTCACATTGACATTACATCACTCCCTTTAAACTTAGGTACATGGACTAAAGATGATTTAACGGTTGTCGATATTGGGGATGGAAGAAAAGGTCTTGATGTAAACGTCAAACTAAATAGGGAATTGCACATTGTGCAAGATTTATTGAAACAAGAAATACCATTGAGTATTAGTGCAGAGCTGAGAGGAACACTCGATTTTGAATCGTCATTTAAGTTTAATGCACCATTCTACAACGAAATCGAGATTGCTGGTTTCTCAGTTGTTGCAAATCCAGCCAATGTAAACAGTACAGGCGAGAATTTAAACAGTAAAGGAGACTCAGAAATGAACCTATGGGAAAAGATTTTAAAGTTGAGTTCTGAAAATAAAGAAGAAAAGAAGAATGAAGCTTTAGAAAACAAAGAGGAAGAAAAAGAAGAAAAAGAACCTTCTAAAGAAGAAAAAGCACCTGAAAGCAAGACAGATGAAACAGAAAACGAAGAAGAAGCTAAAAAAGGCGAAGAAACATTAGAAACTGTTGAAATGTCTAAGGACGATATGGAAAAAATCAACAAATTCATGGATGCATTTGAAGCTTTAAGCGCAAAAGTTGAAGCATTAGAAACAGAAAATGCAGAATTAAAAGAAAAATTAAAAAATTCTAAGAAAGAAAAAACAGAATTTGAAAAGAAAGCAGAAAGTACATTAGACAGATTGTCTAGTTTGATCTCAGGACAAGCTAACGATAAAGAAAAGAAAGAAGAAAAATTAGCTTCAACTTCTAAAGTTAGCGGAGATATGTGGGGATAGGAGGTAAACCATGTTAGATTTATTATTTACAAATCCTGATAACACATTATTAGAAAAAATGGCAGTTACACCAGGAATGGTAGAACGTCTAAGTTCTAATATCGAGGATTTAACATCATTCTCAAGAGCTTATATTGATTATGAAAAAGCAAGACAGAATTTAGCAGCAAATGCTTCTAAATCAAATGTAGGAACAGTTGGTATCGGTACTGATTATTCAGATAACTCACCAGCCAATCCATTCCAAAACGTTTTCCCATTAGTTTCTTGGTTAATGAACACACCAGCTTCACGTAAGATGCAAGGTGCTATGAACCGAGGAGCATGGAGCGTTACAAAAAAAGAAGATGGCAAATTCTATATTCAGTTGCCATTCACATACGGAACAACAGAACCTAAATCAACACAAGGTGAATGTTGCTGGGTTCCATTAGATTTAGCTAAATGCGGTAGCAATGCACCATTAGCATTATTGTGTTTAAAGAGTTGCGAACCTATTATGGATAGCTTAGTAAATGAAACACGTAAAATCAAAGCTAATGACATGGTTTGCTACTTCCAACGTGAAGGAGAAACTATTAAAGAAGCTCAGAAACGTATGGATTTAATTTCAATGGCATACTTCACTGCTATTAACGTAATCTTAGGAACAATGGCTACAGGTACTGCTACATTGAAACCATTCCATGGATTATTGGAAGTAATGGAAGATAAAGCAGTTATCAAAATCGTAGGTACAAACGTATTATCTGCATTTGATTCAGTTGCATTACGTTTAGCAGCATTAGGAGATGGCGATTATAAATTCGCTTGTCACCCATTAGTACTTGAAGGTATTAAATCTGTTATTGTTCCAGGTAAGTTCAACGGAGAATATCCTGATGGATGGACTCGTAACAAAGAAACTGGAGAAGTCGCATTTAAAGGACATGGATTTATCGCAGATAAATTAGTTCCATGTGATATTACTGCTGGTACAGGTGATGTATGGGTATTAGAAGGAAATACAGTAGGTTTGGTAATGGGAACTACTTTCCAACCATCTGAAAAATTCCAACGTCATACATTCGGCGCTACAGATACTCCATCTGAAGGATGTGGTACTCAATGTGATTACTACTACAACTTTGGATGTGCATTTGGAACAGATGCAAACAGATTAATGGTTATCCAAGGTATTCCAATGTCAGCAGCTACATTAGGAGATACATTAAACGGATTAGACCTTGTATTGAAACCAACAACTATCGTACCAATCAACATTGGTGAATAATGTACGAAAAAATTATCGAACAATTGAAAAACTATTGTTCGTGCATAAAGGAAAGCGATTTAGAAGCAGATAAGCTTGAAAAGAATGTTGGAGAACTAATTGATTTAATTAGTACCATCACTTGTTGGAAAAACCATCCTTGTGAGACTTTCCTCTCATCTCAAAGAGAGGAAGTCTTTGATGTTGGTGAATTTAAGAAATGTGGTTGCGATTCAGGAATTGTACGTATACCTCTATTCTATCCAATGATTGACCCAACAACGATTGAAGTATCTGTTATCACTAGAGAAAGAATTACATTTACTACTCACAAACTAGAAGTTGATAAAGATTTTTCTTATAACCCATACGACAGTATCGTGTACGTTGATTTATCTAATATCGACTACAAAGATGTGTGCAATTGTGGATGTGATGAATTATCTAAAATCGTTGTCAGTTATGTAGCTGGATATGAAACGATACCTGAATGTCTATTGCCTGTATTCTGCGACTTCCTACAATTCGTTATCGCAATGAACAGATGTGAATGTGGTTGTAGCACGTGTGAAGAAACAGATGGCAGTGATGTTCTTATTTCAGAAGAAAATTCTGATGCTCAGATTTCAATTAGTGTGTATGTTCGTGAACATATTACAAAAGCGTATTCAGAGCAATTAGGTATCTTATCAGTATGTAATTCAAAAGACATATGGGTTGGTGATGTTGTGTGAGAATCAAATATATTGGAATGAAAAGTTCCACAAAGAAAAATGGATGCCCTGTATGCGGTGCGAAAGCCAAATCAAACACATCTTATGAGTATTCAAAACGTATGTGTTTGCCTAGTGGCCTAGTAAAAATCTTCCTTATGAACAAAGTTGAGGAAGTATCGTATGAAGATGGTGTATTCCTAAAAGGCTTTAAATACGTCTATGGAGGAAAACTTTATTACCCCTTTATCGA
>ULMK01001710.1_pt1 | contig 10236 bp, 9 predicted proteins | sample 1951621 | NCBI WGS metagenome assembly ULMK01 (sample SAMEA4835547, study PRJEB28245) | human gut metagenome | biome: gut microbiome; material: fecal sample | place: Denmark | collected 2008
GAAATGACCAGATCCGTTTCGAACTCGGTATCAAAGCTCTTGCTCCTGATATCAAGATCATCGCTCCTTGGAGAAATGACAAATGGAACATGGATTCCCGTGAATCCGAGATTGAATACTGCCGCGCACATGGTATCGACCTTCCTTTTCTGCAGATTCCAGTTATAGCCGTGACCGTAACTTATGGCACATCAGCCATGAAGGACTGGAATTGGAAGATCCTGCCAACGAACCAAATTACGAACATCTTCTCGTACTTGGCACCACACCGGAAAAAGCTCCGGATGAAGGCGAATATGTCACAATGACATTTGAAAAAGGTGTTCCAAAATCAGTCAATGGAAAAGCCATGAAAGTTTCTGATATCATCCGCGAATTGAACCGTCTCGGCGGCAAACACGGAATTGGTATCATTGATATTGTAGAAAACCGTGTTGTAGGTATGAAATCCCGTGGTGTATATGAAACACCGGGTGGAACCATTCTTTATGAAGCACATCAGCAGCTGGAAGAATTGATCCTCGACCGCGATACTTACGCTGTAAAAGAGGAAATGGGCAACAAACTCGCTCAGATCGTATACGAAGGAAAATGGTTCAGCCCACTTCGTGAAGCAACTCAGGCATTCATCGAGTCTACCCAGCAGTATGTAACCGGCGAAGTAAAATTCAAACTGTACAAAGGAAACATTATCAAAGCAGGAACAACTTCTCCATATTCCCTGTACAATGAAAGCCTTGCTTCCTTTACAACCGGTGACCTTTATGACCACCACGACGCTGACGGATTCATCACATTGTTTGGTCTGTCAACCAAAGTCCGCGCAATGAAAATGCAGGAAGTAAATAAGAACGGTAAATAATTAAAAATTAGAACATAAAAGAACCAGTAAAATGGGAATATGCCTATTTTGCTGGTTTTTATTTGACTTTTTCTTTATAACAAATACATATTTTCTAATATATGCAATACGTCATACAACTCCATATCAAGCCCAATATTTTTCATATTGATACGTTCTTCTGGCATCCTTTCTACAAATTACCATTTGTATTCCTCCATAACTTCTTCAATCTGCATTTCCACGCGCTCATCATCCACATCTTTAAGACTTTGTACCAATGACACTATATCCACCATGCCATCTGCCATATAGGCAGATGGATTATATTTCCATAATTCAATCTCCACATAATCATTTCCCAGCACAAATTGTGGCTTAACAATAGCCTCTTTAGGAATTTCCTTTAACCGCTTTTTATCCATTGCATAAACCATACATTTGGGATCATTCAGCATACTCTTTTTCGCCAGTGCTGTTTCTCCCGCCATAGGTAATATCATATTATACTGTTGAGAACTTACATATATTTTCTTTTGAACCGGCGACTGTAAATATTCGCTTGAAAGTTGATACAACTCCTTTCCACAAGCCACTGCCTCAATCATTTTATGTGTTCCCTGTTTGTGGGCAATCAGTAACTCCAGTTCCTGCAACTCCTGAACCGCTCTGCTAACATTCATCGCTGACATATTAAGACATTTTGCAATCTCCGATTGGCTCTTTTTCTCCTGCTTCTTTTGATAGATAAAATAAAGGAGCAAAAATTGGGTCATTGCTGAAATTTTGTCTCTCTTCTCTCTCTTTTCTGCTCTCATGCAGAATTCCTTTAAACTCATTCCAAATTCTGGCACAAAAATTTGCGAATTTGGCACAATAAAAGAAATTCGGTTTTTAATCAAGGCATTTCTTTGATAAGAAGAAATTGTATCAAGCCATAATACAACCGGCATCTTTGCATATTTTTCTATTTTTTTTATTTCTTTTTCAAAAGAAGCCACATTAAAATAGCCCGATTCATTCTTCATCAATATACTTTGTCTCTCACCAAGCGAAAGCATATAATACTCTCTCTTGTTTCGCAAATAAAGAGGCAATTGGAGCTTACCGTCCCAGTTTTCAATTTTGACATTTACTCCAAAAATGTCAGACAAATATTTTTTCATACATACACCTTTTAACTTTTTTATTTTATCATAACATTCTTTTTGTTATAATTCAATATTTTTGTTATAATAATGCTGTATTTTAAGATTCCTAACTTTCTCCCCCATTATTTCACTTTCTTCTTTACCCATTTTGCCACACCGGCTGCGGAAGAATCCGTAAGATCCGCTCCACTTTGCACCTTTGCGCCCTTCGCCGCCTTCTTAATCTTTGACGCTGCACTTTTTGTCGTCCCGGTCGCAGAAAAATAAGCAACCAAAACCTTTTTCTGTTTCGCCTATACATTGCCGTCTGCCATTGGAAATACCATGCCGGCAAGCAAGGAAGCTACCAATACAACATTCATCCATAGGCTACTTTTTTGTTCATTTTGTCCACGCTCCAATCTTAAAATATAATCTGTATTCATCAAGCTTCTCATTTGTCTTTTAATTTTACTCTTTCTTTAATAATCGCAATTACTCCGATTCCTAACAAACATGCAATACTCAATATTTTGTACTGCTCAAAAAAATGATTTATTACTATACCACTAACGCCCAAAACAAACAAAGCAATGTTGCATATTGTCTTTAACTTCATTCTGAAATCACCTCACAAACTTTCACAATCTATATTCTTAAATGAATCTCTCACCCTCTGCTTTGTCTACATCAAAACCTTCCACCTGACGAAAATTAGTACAATTTCTGTAAGCATTGTACATTTTGATTTCATATGGTTCTATTCCCTATCTGAAACTGTAGACCTGCACTGCTATGCTAACTGCCTCAATTGCAAGCCCTAAGATTAAAAGAATACTTCCATATATTTTTTTGTTTTTCTTCTTAATCAGCACTGCCCCAATAATCGAAATAAAAATTGGCACTATATACCGCAAACAGAATAGAAAAACCATCATAACCAGCATTAAAAATGTAAAAAGCATTTCTTCCATTATCTTATCTCACCTCTCACTTGTCTAGATCACATTCCAAATCGCATTATATACACTCACTCTTTTCCCTTTTCAGCTAACATTTTCCCTTTATATCTACAATACACGATACACTTCCCCCTGTCAACATCAATGTTTTCAACGTCGCGTTTTTGCCATTTTTTTATTCTATACGTTGACTTTTACATTTACCTTTCCAGGTTTTCACACTTGCTTTCATGTCTAATACCTATAATGTATCTCCTTCAATGCCCGCGAGGTATTGAAATGTTCCTCCGCCTGTAATTCTCCAACCCCACACAAAGTCCCCGGCACACCGGCAGTCCTTACGGTAACTGCCATGCCGGTGGCTTTTTTCACATCAATAACGCCAAATTTTTCTACTTCTTATACGCCGGTGACTGGATGATAAACTTCACTTCACTGTCCACACCCTGCTGTTTCTCAGAAAATGAAGTATAATCCTTCGACAATTCACCGAGCGCCTGCAAACGGTCTTTTAATGAGACAAAATCGTCTTCATAGGTATCTTTGATCTTCTGAATTCCTTTTTCATCAAATTTCTTCACACCACTCGCAAGAGAGCTGGTGCCTTTCTCCAAAGCAGTAAATCCTTTCTGAAAAGCACCGGCAGCCTGATTCATCCGGGCGCTTCCTTTGGCAAGTGCCTTCGTACCGTCTGCCAGACCTTTTCCCCCTTTCACAAAACTCTTCGATACCTTTTTAATCTTCTTAGAAGCACTCAAAAGTTTCTTACTGTTTTGCGAAAGTTTTCCGCTTCCTTCATTCAATGTTTTCGCACTTGTCACAAGACTCGTGAGGCCCTTGCTTATCTCACTGTCAGCACTCGTAAGTGTAGAGGAACTCTCCGATAGTTTCTGCACGCCTCCGGTATACTGAGCTACACCATTACTAACCTGGTCAGCCCCTTTCTTCCACGCGCCATCGCTCTTTGTCACATTTTTCATGGCGGCGACGCTTTTCTCCTGCTCCGATACCACTTTTTCGAGTTCTGCGGCAGAAGTAAGCAGCGCCTGTTTCTGTGCTTCCTCGGTACAAGAATCTGCCTGCGCTTTCAGATCTGCTATAATCTTGTCATATTTATCATAACTCTTTTCCAGCGTGTCCAGATTCGTATTCATCGCCGTGATCTGTGCCGCTACACCTTTCGCACCATCTACCAGCGCATTTACCGTTTCTTTATCCGCTAATTTATCCACTGCAGAAGTATAACCTGATAAGCCGGTCGAGAACTTTTTGTATGTCTCCGGCAGGTCTTTGACGCCGGTATAAAAAGCACTAATCCCCGCGGAAACCTTATCGCTTCCCTGCACGTAAGCCGAAACTCCATCCGCAAGTCCATTTACGCCCTGCGTATATTGCTTTATGCCTTTATACAATGTATTACTTCCTTTATTCAGCGTCTTCGTTCCTTTGTTCATCTTCGCAATGGCTTTGGCAAACGTTTCGAATTTATCGCCAAACTTCGTTACAGCTTGGTCTACTTTCTTCGTTCCTTTTACCAGTTTTCCGGAAGCATCACAAAGATCATCGATGCTGTCTTCCAAATCCTGTAAATTCTCATTGTCCTCCAGATCAAGTTCCGAGAGAATGTCTGCGCTGGCAACTGTCACTGCCTGATCCATCTCAAACTCTTTGACATCCGCTGTAATTTCAAATTCTGACTTTAACTTGTCCTTGATATCGCCATCTTCCAGATTAAGACTCTCTGCCATGCCCGGGAAGCCGATTCCAAGGACAATCTGATTGTCGCCCTGTTCCATTACCTTGGCATCTTTCGCTTCTACATTCGTAAATTTATCCGACGGAAGAACCATCATAGTCGCCATTATAAACGGCGTATACAACGTCTCTGATTTGCCGTTGATGCTCTTTTTCCGGGTGGAACGGTTTGTGTATTTTACACGGATCGTAAGTTTTCCGCTTTTGCCGACCAGATCCTTGCCGGCAATTTCTTTTCCATCTAAAAGATAGGTAATCGTTACGTCCACCGGAAGCTTTGTATCCTTGTCTGCTTTTTCCTCTTTTGTCACATTTTCCTTTCCTTCCTGCTTCAAAAGATCAGACACTGTCACTTCTTTCACACTTCCATCTTCTGCCAGTTCCACGTATACCGTTTCTTCCTGCGAAATCGGCTTTGCCCCCGCATATCCGATATTTCCTACCAGTAAACTTGTCACAAGCACTCCGGAGAGAACCGCTTTTCCTACATATTTCCATTTTCTATTTCGATTCATTGCTTCTGCCCCTTTCTATTCAACATTCTTCAATGCTTCATCCATCGGAATCTTCTTAATTTTTCGGAATTGCACGAGTGCTACCAGCGCATACGCACCAAGTACCATAAATACCATGATCGGATAAACTTCCGGTGAATAATAAATACTGATCCATCCATTGTAATTGATCATAAGTGCCTGATAGATCTCCAGCATCGTAACCGAGGATAAAAACAAACTGATAATGATCGAGAACAGCACAAACCATGTCGTCGTGATCAGGTAAAGCCGCCCGATCTCTCCATTTTCATAGCCTAAGATCTTAACCATCGAGATTGCCGTCGTATTTCGCTCCAATATAAGTTTCGTAAGAAGGTAAATGATCAGTACCGCAAGTGCAACGGCAAACCATTTAATCATCTCAAACATACCTCCCATCGACACATTCAGCTGACGGGAAAGTTTTGTCATATCATCTTCTGTAATACAGGAACTAATGTACTTTTCATCAATATCGGTCAATTTTTCTTTGGAAAAATATCCGGTGAAATATTCCGGTTTTCCGGGAGTGGAAAGCCGCTTCAAAAGCAATGCCGGATCACGAAATCCCTGGTCAAACAAATCGACTTTCATTTCAAATGTTTCATTAAACTGATCGATTGGCATAAATACGGCAATACCGGCAGCGTAAGGGATGACCTTTGCAATCTTTACACGATATTGTTTTCCTTCGTATTTTTCTTTCAAAGTGATCGTATCGCCGACCTGCACACCATACTTTTCGTTAAATGAATCCGATACAGCGACTCCCTCTTTCGGAAGTTCCTGTGTAAAATATTTACCATTTTCTACCAGTCCATAAATACTGATATCTTCATTACGGGTTTTCCCCTCGTAATTCAATGAGATCATCGAATATTTTTCCGCATCCGGATTTGTCGTATCCACCTGCGTCTTCAATACATACTGGTACGGCGCGATCATCGCATCCAGCACCTTATCCTGGTATTTTGCCAAAAGCGGCTGCATCATCATACCAAACAAAAGCAATACCGACGCAAAAAATATTCCGATAAACATCATCAGATAACTCGATAAATTCTGCAATACAATACGGATACGAAATCTTGTGAAAAATTTAAAATGTGGCAGACGAAGTGCCTTCTTTTTCTTTTTCGTTGAAAGATCTCTTCGTATAAATTTAAGCGGTGACAAACGCAGTTTCTTAATCAGTGTAACCGCATTCACTACAAGCATTAATACGATAGGAATCACCGTCGTCATCACAAAAGCTTCTGCATTCCAGACGGTTACATACGTCGGCAGGCTGTAACTTCCATAATACAGATCTGCCACCATATCTTTAAATACAGTGTATCCAAGTACATTTCCCAGTAAGGAGGAAATTAGCGTGACCATAATCGGCACCGCAATGTAATGTCTTAAAACTTCTCCTCTCGTATACCCCGAAGCACGAAGGGTACCGATCACGGACGATTCTCTTATAATTGTATGTTTGATCGTAATCGAAAAGATAAACGCAATGATTGCGATCAGGATATACAAAAGTCCGATCATCATCGCACGGTCACCACCCATGTCTTCCCCCGTAAAATGAATCGCTTGGTTTGCATATTCCGGAATAAAATTCTTAATTGTCAGATTTTTATTATAGGCCTTTTTAGCAATTGCCGTCATAAAATCTTCTGACCGATTGTTCTTTTCTTTCTCTGTCTGCGGTTTATCCGCATAAACCCAGTCGTATTGAAAATGTTCTTTGTCCTCCGAAAGAGTTTCATACCCTTCTTTTGACATAACAGCCACACCAAACTTAACGGCATCAAACATGAAATCATTATTGTCTGAGTATAATGCGCTATAGTCAGACAAAGCCACCAGACCACAGATGTCATATTCTTTTCCGTCTAACGTGATCTTATCGCCAATTTTCCAGTTATTATTATCTGCATGCATACGGTCAATCGCTACCTGATTTTTCTTCTTTGGCATCGTTCCTTCCATCAAACAGATTTTATTCACCTCTTCACGTGTCTTAAAAACACGCATCGTTCCCTGAGAATTATCTTTTTTCAAAACCGAGGCTGCTTCTTTGTAAAAATCCTTATAAAAAGTTACATTCTCCTCTTTTTCCACCTCGTCCATCATTGTGTCGTCTGCTTCTTCTTCAAACTCCACATGTCCGTCTTCGATATTGTATTTCTCAAAACTTTCATCATATGCTATGATCATACTGTTTCCTGCTACAAGAAATCCGGAAATAAATCCGATCGTTAATGTCATAAACAAAAATATGACAATATACTTTGGAAATTCTCCGATCAATTCTCTCGGCAGGCGTTTTATCAATGGATTTTTCATTTACCTGCCCTCCTACCAGTCAAGATCTACTGCGGAAATCTTCTTCTCATTACAGTAATTCTTCCGTATCTGTCCGTCGCGCAGCTGAACGACACGATCCGCCATATATTTGATCGCATCGTTATGGGTTACCATTATGACCGTATTCCCGTATTTGTGATTGACTTCTTCAATCAGATTCAAAATATCTTTGGACGTATTATAATCCAATGCTCCGGTCGGCTCATCGCACAAAAGAATATCCGGATTTTTTACAATCGCACGTCCGATCGCGGTACGCTGCTGCTGTCCACCGGAAAGCTGATTTGGCAGTTTATGACGATGTTCATACAACCCAAGTGTCTTTAACAGATCGTCAGTCTCCAAGGGTTTTTCACTTAAATATGCTCCTACCTCAATATTCTCTTTTACATTGAGATTTGGGATCAGATTGTACATCTGAAATATGTAACCAAGATGTCTTCTGCGGTATCGGGTCAATGCCTTTTCCGTCATATCTTTCATCTTCTCTCCTTCAATGGCTACGTAACCATCATCCGGTGAATCAATGCCTCCAATAATATTAAGAAGCGTAGATTTTCCGGAGCCGGAAGGGCCGAGAAGAACACAGATCTCCCCTTTGTTTGCTGTAAATTCTATTCCTTTTAACACCTCTGTCCGGTTGTTTCCGCTTCCAAAACTCTTTTTTAGATCATGAATCTCTAAAAACATCTCTAAATCCTCCTAAAATATATGCGCAAACGCTTAAGTTAGTTTTAACTAACCAATAATATCATACCTCTTTTTGTCAAAAAAAGATAGACTTCTTATTGATAATATTTATCAACAAGAAGTCTATTCGTTATTATTTCTTTTCTTCTACGAGATTGTTCAGCCAGATTCCTTTTACCAGTAAGAGGTAGCCAAGCATGGATTTTAACACATCCACTCCGCTCACGATCAGATACAGCGGAAAGATCGGGATCGAGGTGAATCTTGAAAGACAGTATGCCAACGGAATTGTAATACACCAGATAAAACAACTGTCAAACAAAAACGTAATGATCGTTTTTCCTCCGGAACGGATTGTAAAATATGTCGCGTGCAAAAAAGCATTGACCGGCATATACAGCGCAAGGATTCGGATAAATCCGGTTGCCAGATGCCGTATCTCCTCTGTCGTCTCATAGATTCTTGGGAAAAACGGCGAGGTTCCTGCCAAAGCAAGAGCAATTATGAGACACAGTGTCGTCGAACAGAAAATAATCCGGTAAGCGGTATATCTTGCTTCTTTCATCTTGCCGGCTCCCAGTAACTGACCGACTAAAATCGCAACACTGTTTCCAATTGATAAAAATACGACATTGAACATATTGTTCAACGTATTTGATATGTTCATTCCTGCCACGACATCCAGACCGCGGACGGAGTAACATTGCATAAGCATCGCCATACCGGACGCCCACAAGCCTTCATTGACCAAGAGCGGCGTTCCCTTGATGGCAATTTCTTTTGCCAGACCTGCCGGTATTTTCATTGAGCGGTACAGTCCTTTGACATAAGGATTTCTGTCCTTCTTCGTATGCACCCAGCCTACGACGATAACCATCTCCACAATTCTTGCTGCCACGGTTCCGATGGCTGCTCCTCTGGCTCCCAGAACCGGCATTCCGAATTTTCCGAAGATCAACACGTAATTGATGCAAAAGTTCACGACGACAGAAAGGATTCCGGCTTTCATCGGAAGCATCGTCTCTCCCGTTTCCTTTAATGTCGCGGCATACGCCTGAACGACTGCAAACGGGATAAAACTGATCATCACAATGTGCAGATAATCCAAACCATGCTGTAACGTGAGTGCAGCATTGGTCGTTCCATTTTCCGTATGAAGATACAATTGGATCAACTGCTCTCCCATACTTCCCATCAAAATCAGACCGATCAGGGTAAGAGCTCCGCACAAAAGCAGTTTAAACCGCATCGTGTAGCGGATTCCCTCTTCGTTTCTCTGACCAAAAAACTGCGCTGTATAAATCCCCGGACCGGATACGGCTCCGAAAATAAACAAATTATAGACAAAGACCAGCTGATTTGCGATCGCTACGCCGGTCATCTGCTCGGTTCCCATCTGCCCTACCATCACATTGTCAAGCATACTGGCAAAATTTGTAATTGCCATCTGTATCATCATTGGCACCGCTATCGCAAATAATCTGCGATAAAACCTGCGGTCACCGATTAATTTTTCTCTCATTCTTCTATTCCTCTTTTTTCATAATTATTTTGCCGTCCGAAAGTCCACTCCTTCCGACGTCCATATTTCGTTATTCTGATCCACCAGAATCAATGACAGATCATTTTCTTTTGCATAGGCAATCGCCTTTTCTTTACCCATCACAAATAGCGAGGTAGCAAGTGCATCCCCCTGTTCTCCACGGTCACAGATCACCGTGACACTCAAAAGATCACTTTCTGCCGGTGCCCCGGTTCGCGGATCCATGATATGATGGTACCGCTTTCCATTCTCTTCAAAATACCGCTGGTAGGATCCCGACGTGATCACTGCCTTTTCGTCCACTTCCAGCGTTCCCAGCACACTCTGTCCATCTGACGGATCGGTAATTCCGATCGTAAACCGGCTTCCATCTTCTTTTTTCCCAAATGTCTGCACATTTCCACCCAGAGACACAACA